>OLPC01000521.1_pt1 | contig 38370 bp, 39 predicted proteins | sample 1672341 | NCBI WGS metagenome assembly OLPC01 (sample SAMEA3136673, study PRJEB25190) | human gut metagenome | reverse complement strand
ATACTCAAACACCTCACTTTTGCTATAGGGTATGCAAAAGTGAAGGCAAAAGTGAGGGGTGTGATGGCAAAGGCTCCCCCTTTGGGGGCAACGGCGACGACCGCCGCCAGCGGCGGAAGCAGGGAGTCGCTGTTGGGGCAGCGGCCAGCAGGATGCAAGCGACAGCGTAGCAGACGCAGGGAGCCGCAACCCGGCCTTGGCGTGAAGCGCCTGAGAGGGCAAGGATGCTGACAAAGAAGCATGGTGCAGCGATAATATGGCTCTGACAAAGAAATTGCCTATCGCTGCGCAGAGGCCTTATCTTGCCGGGCTTGCCCTCTCCGTCACCTGCGGTGACACCTCTCCCAAGGGGAGAGGCTTAGCCCCCATCAGTAGGTATGCTCGCACACCTCGTGTATTTTATCCCGCAGGGCCACGAAGTCGCCGAAAGCCTCCGGCTTGTTCTGGGGCTGACGGAGCAGGGCGGCGGGGTGGAACGTCCCCATGAAGAGGATGCCGTTCTTCTCAATAAAGGTGCCGTGCTCCTTCGTCACCGAAAAGTCGGCGCGTATCATCCGCTGAGCGGCGATGCGGCCCAGGCAGACGACGATCTTAGGCCGCAGCAGACGGAACTGCTCTCGCAGCCAGGGCATACAGGCTTCGCTCTCGGCGGGCAGGGGGTCGCGGTTCTGGGGCGGGCGGCACTTGACGATGTTGGCGATATAGCAGTTGGAGGCACGGTCGAGGTCGATGGCGAAGAGGTATTTGTCCAGCAGCTGGCCGCTGCGTCCCACGAAGGGCAGGCCCTGCTCGTCCTCGCTCTGGCCGGGGCCTTCGCCCACGAAGAGCACCTCGGCATTCTCCACGCCCTGCCCGAACACCACGTTGTGCCGGGTGGTGTGCAGCGGACAGCGCTGACAGGCGAGACAGTCGTTTTTCAGTGTTTCCCAATCCATAAGCTCGGTATCCTCCCACAAACTAAATGACATTTTCTTAACAAATCATCGCACGATTTCTTCCTTAAAATATACCACAAAATTCAAGATTTGTCTTGAAGTTTTCTGACTCTGTGCTAGAATAAAAAAGAAGGGCATATCTGTGATGCCCGGGAATAATTGCAAAGTAATTTCGGAGGTAATCAACAATGGCTGATATGTTTGCACCCCTGGTAGCCCAGCTGAAGGCAAACCCCAAGACGATCGTTTTTACCGAGGGCAATGACCCCCGCATCCTGGAGGCCGCAAGCAAGCTGCTGGCTGAGGGCGTGTTGAAAGTTGTTATGGTCGGCAACGAGGCAGAGTGCAAGGCTGCTGCCGCTGCTGGCAATTTTGATATTTCCGCTGCTGAGATCATCGACCCTGAGAACTACGCCGGCTTCGATGAGATGGTCAACACCATGGTCGAGCTGCGCAAGGGCAAGCAGACCGCAGAGGAGTGCACTGCTCTGCTGAAGAAGTCCAACTACTTCGGCACCATGCTGGTCAAGATGGGCAAGGCTGACTGCCTGCTGGGCGGCGCTACCTACTCCACCGCTGACACCATCCGTCCCGCTCTGCAGCTGGTCAAGACCAAGAAGGGCGCACATCTGGTGAGCTCCTGCTTCATCCTGGACCGCGACTGCGGCGAAGAGGGCCTGAAGCGCATTGCCATGGGCGACTGCGCCGTCAACATTGACTACACCGACACCATCGACAAGGCCACCGGCGAAGTCAAGGTGTCCGCTGCTTCCAAGCTGGCTGAGGTGGCCGTTGAGACCGCCAAGACCGCAAAGCTGTTCGGCATCGACCCGAAGGTCGCCGTGCTGAGCTTCTCCACCAAGGGCTCCGGCAAGGGCGGCACCGTCGCTCTGAGCCACGACGCTACCATCAAGGCTCAGGAGATGGACCCCGAGCTGGCTGTGGACGGCGAGCTGCAGTTTGACGCTGCCGTTGCTCCCGAAGTTGCACAGGTCAAGTGCAAGGGCAGCAAGGTGGCTGGTCAGGCCAACACCTTCATCTTCCCCTGCATCGAGGCCGGCAACATCGGCTATAAGATCGCACAGCGTCTGGGCGGCTACGCTGCCTACGGCCCCATCCTGCAGGGCCTGAACGCTCCCATCAACGACCTGTCCCGCGGCTGCAACGCTGACGAGGTCTACAAGATGAGCCTGATCACTGCCTGCCAGTCCTGATCACACCCATCTGAGCTGAATTGAACCTGAGGACCCCGGAAGTGTCTGCGGATGCTTCCGGGGTCCTTTTTTGTCTCCCTCTTGAATTCTGCCTGCGTTTGTGGTACAATATTCAAGCACTCAGAAAAGTGCGTCGGACAGCGCCTGCGGCGTGGTTCGGCATACGGATGCGGGTCCTGTACGATGGGGCCGCTGTGAACCAGGTCAGGTGGGGAACCAAGCAGCCTTAAGCGGTGTGCTCTGTGCGTTTCAGACAGCCTGCATCCGTATGCCGAGCTACGCAGGGCGGGGACAAAACCCCGTCATGCGCTGTCCTTTTTTATTGCCGATTTTGTCCGGAAAGGGGAGTGCTGCTCATGTATCGAGCCCTGTACCGCAAGTGGAGACCCCAGCGGTTTGAAGATGTGGTGGGTCAGCGCGGCATTGTGACGGCCCTGCGCAATCAGATCGCCACCGGCCGTGTGGGCCACGCCTACCTGTTCACCGGCGTGCGCGGCACCGGCAAGACCACCTGCGCCAAGATCTTTGCCAAGGCGGTCAACTGCCTGCACCCGCAGAACGGCGACCCCTGCGGCGAATGCGAGATCTGCAAGGGCATCGACAACGGCAGCATTCTGGATGTGGTGGAGATGGACGCCGCATCCAACAACGGCGTGGACGATATCCGTGACCTGCGGGATGAGACTGCCTACACCCCCAGCGCCTGCCAGTATAAGGTATACATCATCGACGAGGTGCACATGCTGTCCACGGCGGCCTTCAATGCACTGCTCAAGACGCTGGAAGAACCGCCGGCCCATGTCATTTTTATTCTGGCCACTACCGAGATCCAGAAGGTGCCGGCCACCATCCTTTCCCGCTGCCAGCGGTATGATTTTACCCGCATCGGGCCGGAGGACATCGCACAGCGGGTGGAGTATATCGCCGGGGAAGAGCACTTGGAACTGACATCGGACGGCGCGGAGCTGATTGCCCGCCTGGCCGACGGTGCCCTGCGCGATGCGTTGTCCATTTTGGACACCTGCGCAGGCGTCACGGCAAAGATCGACGCGGACGTGGTGCGCCGCATGGCCGGTGTGACCGACCGCAGCTATTTGTTTCGCATCTCCGACGCGCTGGAAGCGCAGGACGGAGCCGCCGCACTGGCCCAGTTGGCCCAGCTGCGGCAGCAGTCGGTGGACGTTAAACGCCTGACCGAAGAACTCATCGCCCACTACCGCGCCCTGATGCTGGCGGCTTTGCCCGGCGGGCAGGCACTGCTCTCCGGCGTGTCACCGGAAGAGGAGGCGCAGTATCTGGAAAAAGGCCCGCAGCTGGGCCAGCGGGAGGCCATCCGGGCCATCCGCACCCTGGGCACGGCACTGGAGCACATGACCCGCGGCAGTGACCAGCGCATCGAGCTGGAGTTGGCGCTGTTCAGCCTGTCGGAACCGCCGCAGCAGCGGCAGACCGTACCAGTGCAGGCAGCACCGGTCGCCCGTGCCGCACAGCCCGCTGCCGTGCAGCCGTTTGCTTCGGCTCCGGCGGTGCAGCCCTTTGTGAGCGCATCGGTACAGCAGGCTCCCGTACAGCAGCCGGTCGTGGAGCCTGCCCCGCTGCCGGAACCGCTGCAGCCTGCGGCAGAGCCGGTGCAGTCCGCACCGGAACCGACACAGGAACCTGCATCTGTGCAGGTGCCCGTGCAGGCCGAAGAACTGCCGCCGCTTCCGGAGGAACCGCCCGTGCAGGGCGGGGAAGCGCTGCCCTGGGAGGAACCCTCCGCACCGGCACAGCCCGTGCCGCCGCCCCGCGAGGAATCGTCTCCTGCGCTGCAGACAACGGCCCCGGCCCCGAAGCAGGAAGCCGCTCCCGCACAGCCCAGACCGGCAGCGGGCAGTCTGGCCCCATACCCGGAGTGGGCACAGATCACCCAGAAGCTGCAGGAAGTGGACCCCATGCTGTACAGTTATCTGCGCAAATCCAAGGCGTACTTTGACGGTACCCGGGTGCTCATCGACGGCGGCAAGACCTTCCGCGATTTCATCCGGGCCAATAAGGACAGCCAGCGGCTGATCAAAAAGCTCATTTTGCAGGTGTCCGGCAAGGCGATCCCCATCGGCCCCTACGAGCCCAGAACCGCAGGGAAAGCCGTGTCCAACGCGGAACAGTCGCTCCACGCACTGGAAAAGCTGGGGCTGGATGTGTCCATTGAGGACACCGCCCGAAAACAGAAATAAGGCTTCCCCTTTGGGGGAAGGCTTTTCAACCGATAAGACAAAGGAGAACAAACTATGAAAGCAAGAATGCCCGCAGGCTTTGGCCGCCCCGATATGAACGCCCTGATGCGTCAGGCCCAGAAGATGCAGGAGGACATGAAGGCCAAGCAGGCCGAGCTGGAAGCCGCCGAGTACACCGGCAGTGCCTCCGGTGAAATGGTCACCGTGAAGATGAACGGCAAGCACGAGGTGCTGGCCATCACCATCAAGCCCGAAGCTGTGGACCCGGATGACATCGAGATGCTGGAAGATCTGGTGGCTGCTGCCGTCAACGCTACCGTCAAGCAGGTGGACGAGACCGCCGAGGCCGAGATGGGCAAGCTGACCGGCGGCATGAACATTCCGGGTCTCTGATCCGGCTGGAGGGAAGAACATGGGCTACAATGCTGCCCCGCTGGAAAAGCTGATCGAAGAGTTCGGCAAGTTTCCGGGCATCGGGCGCAAAGGCGCGACCCGCATGGCCTATCAGGTGTTGAGCATGTCCGATGAGGACGCGGCGGCCCTGGCTTCGGCCATCCAGAACGCGCACACCAAGCTCCACCGCTGCCGCATCTGCCAGAACTACACCGAGGCCGAGATCTGCCCCATCTGCGCCAGCGCCAAGCGGGACACGTCGGTCATCTGCGTGGTGGAAACGCCGCGGGATGTGCAGGCGTTTGAGCGCACCCGGGAGTACCACGGCCTGTATCATGTGCTGCACGGCCTGATCAGCCCCATGGACGGCATCGGGGCCGAGCAGCTCAGCGTGAAGGAACTGCTGGCCCGTTTGGGTGACGGCAAGGTCAAGGAAGTGATCATGGCCATGAACCCCACCGTAGAGGGGGAGGCAACCGCCATGTATCTGGCCAAGCTCATCAAGCCGCTGGGCATCAAGACCACCCGTCTGGCCTACGGTCTGCCGGTGGGTGCAAGCCTGGAGTATACCGACGAGACCACCCTTTACCGCGCGCTTTCCGGCCGCGGAGAGCTGTAAACCGCCTTAAGTGAACAGAGAACGCCCCATCTGTCAGACTGCAATATCTGGCAGATGGGGCGTTTTTGCGTACAGAAAAAACTGGATGCTTTCGCAAACCTCTACGGGGGTGAAATATCTGGCAAAATTCTATTTATAACGTTATTTCGTAAAAACCGGAACTTTGCCAGATAACACTACCCCAGTAGACATTCCAGATAGTTGGGACTGGGACCCGCGCGCTCAGCAACAGCCCACTGGGCTGATTGCTGCCCCTGCTGCGCAGGGTCGTGCTGTTTGCCTCCTCATCGCCGGGGCCACAAAAACAAGAACTCCCCCACCGCAGCGCGGCAGGGGAGTTCTGTTTTTGGTGGAGGCGATGGGAGTCGAACAGGTAGAGTTATTTTGCACGCTGAAAAGACAATGCGCAAAATGACGAAACGACGAATAATACTGCACAACAAGTTGAGCGGGGAAACAAGTGAAAGTTGGAGCGCACAAGAAAAAGTGTAACCAAAAGTGTAACCAAAACAGGGAAATCAGCCGGTTGTGCTGTCGGGGGCGGTGCCGACGGCTTTGCGGAAGGCGGCGGTGGTGGCGACAGCCAGATCCTCGCGCTGGCCCTGAAGCTCGTGGCAGTAGACCCCGGCGGTGTCCATGTTTTTGCTGTGGCCGACCAGCATCTTGAGCTGGCTGTCGGTGAGCAGGCCGCTCTCGACACTGACAAAGGTGTGGCGCATCTCATAGAGAGAGACAGGCGGGTCAATGCCGTTGTCGTGCTGATACTTGCGCCAGCGCTTGGAAAGCGTGTCCTGATCCGGGAGCTGGAACAAGGGCGTGTTATAGTTGAGGCGGACGCCGCTGGACTTGAGCAGCTGCACCTGTGCGGTGTAGGCTTCGCGGGCCTCGGCGCTCATGTCAAAGGAGCGAATGGCGTTCTCGTTTTTGCCGGTGGTCTGCTCATCAAAAACGTTGATGCTGCGGCGGAGGTTAACGGTGTTGCCTTTGATGTCACCGTACCACAAGCCGACGAGCTCACCGGGGCGAAGGCCGGTAGTGACCGCAAAGCGGTAGGCGTAAATATACTCGTCAAAAACACGGCGCTTGTAGTACAGGCGGGTGCTCACGCTGAACAGTACCTGCAGTGCAGCGGGCTGCAGAATGCTTCGTTCCCCGGTGCGGGCATTTTTGGGAATGGCGAGGTCTTCCGGATTCAGGGCGGTGTACTTATTATGGCGGCACCACTTGACAAAGCGGGTCTCGGTGGCGCGGATCGTCATAAGGGTCTTACGGCTCAGAGGTTCGGTGCTTGTCTGGCGCGATTTATAGTCTTTGCGCAGGCAGCGCTTTTTAAAGGACAGGTTGATGCACTTTTGCAGATCGCCCTCGGTGAGCTCGTCGATGCGCAGCTCCCCGATGACCGGAAGAATGTAGTTGGCGCCATACCGGGTGCACTGATCAAGATAGGAGGTGCCGCAGGTGAGAGAAATATCCTCCAGCCACTCGGCATACAGGGCGGAGACCTTTTTGCGGCCGTCGTGGATGTTGTCATCAAGCCAGGCGTCGGCCTTGGCGTTGGCTTCGCGCTGGCCGGTGCGGCCGGGCGTGCCGCTGTAGAAGCGCTTTCGCTGGCCGTTTTTCTGCACGGAGACGCACCAGCGGTTTTCTTTTTCGATCCAGACAGCGGTGTTTGTACGCTTTTTCATGCTTTGCACACCTCCAAGTATACAGGTTGCGCGTCTGCCTAAAGCGTGCTACAATACAAGGGCAGGCGCGAGTGGAATTCGTATTTTACTCCTTGTTACAGCCCGGCGGTGCATCGTACCACTGCCGGGCACTCTTTTTTGACGGGTTGCGCGAAACTCCAAAACAGCTTATACTACAAACGGAGCGACGGGTGAAGCCCCGTGCTCTGCATGATACCTCCTACTTTTCTTTTGGGCAGATTTGACGGTTGGCAGAGGCCCCCTCGGCTGGGAACAGCTGAGGGGGCCTTGTGCTACACATGGGCCAATTTAGAAGGAATGTGCCAGAATATGGATTACTTCTTCCTTGACCATTCCGTCAACGAGCTTTCCATTTTTGTACACAGAGGTTGAATCGGTATAAGTGATATCACGCAAGTTTGCATCACGAGTTCCTCTGCCATCATCATATAGAGCATAGAGGTCAAGAATTTCGTTTTTCATTTCGTCCGTAAGAGAAAAATCAAGCGTTGTATAGGTTCCGTTGATCCGGACTTTGATTTCCTCGTCACGGTGCTTTACAAAATCGTTCATAAAGCCGACAGTCTCCCGTTTCAGAACAAAATATATGTTCTCCCAATAAGCATTATCGCCAAGCGGAACAAGACTTGTTGCACAGTTTGTGAAATTATACCGGTTGTCTCCGATTTTGATTATAATGCTGGTCATGCCGATCGGAGCAGTTTCCAGACAGTTAAAGTTAAACCGGTAATAATCGAAAGAATCATTGAGGCAGATCGTTGGATCTACGGTCAAAAGGGCACCATTGTCGAAGGTAACGGAAGAATTATAAGCGTCTCCAGTGAGAGATGCTGTTACGTTGCCGGTCATTTCGTCGAAGTAGGAAATAGAAACGTTCTCCCGGCCGCTTAAGACTGACGTGTTAAACTTAGACGTGGCAAACGCCGAAAGCGGAACAGCCACCAGCAACAAAGCCGCGAGAGCAAGTGATACGAGACGCTTTTTCATTTCGGATTCCTCCATTTTATCAAAGCCGCCGTTTGGCGGCTTTATTTTTTACGCTTCTTTTGCAGCCACGCAAGGCGTGCTGTCTTTTTTATAGTAACCAGTGCGGTTCAAATCTTCGACGTAGCCGATGACCTTACTCTGGCCCTCCTCGTTGAGCTGGTCAAAAGACGTGAGCAGGGCGGACTGCGCGGGGGTAAGATGAACAGAATCGGAAACGGGCGGCGAGAAACTATCCTGATACAGGAAGTTTGGCTCTACATGGAGAACATCAAAAATCTGCACAAGGACATCCCACTTGGGACAGCTGACACCGTTTTCATAGTTGCCGACGGCACTTTTTGTGATGCCGAGTTTTTCGGCCAGTTCGAGCTGCGTAAGCCCGGTCTGCTCACGCGCCTGACGGAGACGGCTGGCAAAGGACATGGGAAACACCTCCTGAAAAATATCGTTCTGAGGTCAGTATATATGTGCCGTCTTGAAAAGTCAAGATAAAAGTACAAGAAATTTGGTCAAAACCTCTTGACGGGACAAGAATCCTGTGCTATTTTAAAGATGTCCAAGAAACTTGTACCTGAAAGGAGCGTATGAAATGAGCGCAACGGACATGATCTACAAGATCATTGATGAAAAGTGTTTGAAGCAATCGGCAGTGGCAAGAGCTGCAGGGTATGACCCGAAAAAGTTCAACGCACTGCTGCGCGGGCGTAAGCGACTGACGTCGGATGACGTTGTGCCGATTTGCAGGGCACTGGGCGTAACGCCGAATGAGCTGTTTGGCATTGATGCTGACCACACCCCGGAAAAGAGCGCATGAACCGCAGGATGTTGTGGGCACTGCTGATCGAAGCCATCGGGACAGTGGTGTTTAACGTAGGATGGTGGATGGACTGGCCGCCAATGGTGCTTTTTGGCGTACTGCTGGCAGTTACCGGGCTGGACCTGTGGGATGAAAAATAAGGAGGAAAACAAGATGAAGTACAACACGCTGCGGATCATCCGCCAGCTGATGGAGCACGAGCTGGTAGTGGCAGAACAGCAGATTGACCTGCTGAACGAGGAACTGAAGCGGCTGGACCCGGACGGGCTGCTGCCGGAGACCGACGCCCGGGTGAGGGTGCGGAAAGCTGCAAGGGACCGGAGATACGAGATGGAATGTGCGCTGAAGGACTTTGACGCACAGGACTGGAAGTAAGGAGGACAAGGACATGAATGCAGAGGCAAGAGAGGACTTGCGGCAGATGCTGCTGGAGCAGCTAGACGTAGAGCGGAGCGAGTACGATGGGGCCCAGGATGCCCTGAGGGCTATGGACCCGGACAAGGTGATGGACGAAGGCTATGTGCAGGTGGCGAACCGCAACCGGGCCGCAGAGCGGATCAAGAAGCTGAAGAATGCCATGGCGGAGCTGGAGTACCTGCACCAGGCCAAGGAGACGTCCCCGGAAGAGACGACCCCGGAGGAGCTGACCCAGGAGCTGGCCTTGAAGGACAGCAACTTGTACCTGCTGGAGGCCGGGGCCAACATGGCCAACGAGGGCAAGAGGTTGTGCCGGAAGCTCCGGGCGGAGCTGGACCGGGAGGACAGCGACGCCGAGTGTGTGGCCCTGGAAGTGGAGAAGATGATGGACCGCTTGAACTGCATCATGAACATGGTGCTGGAACAGGAGGGGGTGTTGGAAATATGACCGCTCGGTACATGATCTACCTGCCAGCGGATGCCCCGGGCCGCCTGATCCGGTGCAACGACGGTGTGCGAGACCATCTGCGAGGAGTTTGGGATTGATATGGAGGATGGCATATGGAACGACTGACATCCCCCCGGTGCAGCGGCATCAAGGAGGGGTATTGGAGCACTGCCAAAAAGGACGAGCTGGTGCAGCGTCTGGGCCAGTACGAGGACACGGGCCTTACCCCGGAGGAGGTGCGGCAACTGAGCCGCAAGGACAACCGGTTCCAGACCTTTAACCCGGACTAAGGAGGCGAAGAGGATGACCGACCGAAACAATGCCCCGGCGGGGCGGCTGGTGCCGGAGGTGAGAGTGCCGACGGAAAAGGAGCTGCGGGAGCAGAACCACCCGGAAAGGGACGGCAAACCGATGCTGCTGAGCAGCAAGTGGATGGTGGAGGCCGCAGGTGCGATGTGCGACGAGCTGATCACGACGTGCAAGCAGCTGATGGACCGGTTGGACAAAGAGGACAGCGACTGTGTGTATATGGCGCAGGATGCGCGGTGCGCGGCCGAACGGCTGCAGCGGGTGCTGCAGACCATCACAGAGCAGGAGGAGTGACGGATGCGGGAAGCGAAGATCCGGGGGACCTTTATGCAGATCCCATACTGGAGGCTGCGGGCGCGGTTCCGGGCAGAGGGATTCCGGGACAAGGAAGTGGCGGCGGGCATCGGGATGTCGCCGTATGCGATTTCCGGCCGGCTGAACGGCAGCCAGCGATGGCACAGCGATGAGATCGAGGCGGTGTGTGAGCTGCTGGAGATCGGGCAGGAAGAAATCGGGGAGCTGTTTTTCCCGGAGGTAGAGCAAAACAAAAAGCCCGCCGGTGCTGAGAACACCGGCGGGTTACGAGTGAAAGCGATCTGACAAGAGCCGCTATCACCAGAAGTATAACGCAAACGGAGGTATTTTGCAATGAAAATCAAATCGACGGTATGGCACTGGATGGCGGCTGGGAGCCTTTGCGCCGGACTGCTGTGCGGCATGGGGCTGGAGGGCAACGCCCAGGTGGGCGCACCCATCACGGACGGGCAGTTTGTGACGGCCATGGTGCTGGTGCTGGCGGCAGGGCTCTTCATGCGGCTGGGCTTTGCGGCCCAGGAGCAGGAGGAAAAGGCCGGACACCGGGCGCACCGGCAGCCGGAGAACACCGTGAAAGCCGGAAAGCGGAAGGTGGGGTGAGCAGGATGCGTTACCGTGTGCACATTGAGATGAGCCGGGACGGCTACCCGCTGCGGCTGCAGACGGCCTTGCTGGTGGGCGGCAGCAGCCAGGGCGTGGCCAAAGCCAGAGCGCTGGAGCTGGCACGGGAGCAGCACCCGGAGTGCGACGACTTCCGGGTGTACCATGTGGAGGAGCTTGGCAAATGCAAAAAGACACTGTAAAGACGTCGGTGGTGACACTGCTGGCAGCCGTGCACTATCACAAAGAAGAAATCGTACGGGACACGCGGGACGCGCTGAAAGCGGTAGAGGAGCTGCCCGGCGGGGAAGCAGGAAGCTGCCGTGAAGGGCCTGTGCGAAAAGCTGGAAGAGGCAAAAGCACTGGTGTTTGCCTGGGCGAACGACCACGGGGAACCGTGAAGAGAAAAGGAGCAGAGCATGGAAGGAAATATCGAGATCACCATAAAGACGGTGCCCGGCGGGCGCGTGCTGACCAACGTCAATGGCAAAAAATGCAGCGAGAAAGATGTTTTGGAGGTGCTGACGGCGAGCTTTTGCGCGACGGTAGCAGACTGCATGAAGAAGGTGCCGCAGCGGATGCGCCGGCAGCGCTGCAAGGAGTTTGGGCAGATGATGGAGAATATGCTGCTGGCTATGATGAACGGCGGGGCGCGTGTGGCACAGCGGTTTGAAGGCCGGGATGCGGAGTTTATCAAGGAGCTGATGAAGCGGCAGGGAGAGGTACAGGACCAATGACACGGGAGGAGTACGAGCAGAAGCTGGACGCGGCGCTGGAAGAGCTGGACTGGCACGACCCGCGCAGCAGGGAGAGCGACGCACACAAGGTGCTGGAGGCTGCCTCGGTGGACAAGAGCCTGAGCCTGGACGAGTGGATGCAGCTGTATGAGAGATACCGGAAGGCGGTGAAAAAGCTGTGAGCAAAAGCAAGTTGAGCCTGGAGGACAGCATCACGCTGGCGCAGAACAACGCCATTGATTTTACCCACGCATGCGTGACCATTGCCCTGAACGAAAAATTTGGCATTGGCAAAGAACGGCAGAAAAAAGTGAACGCGGTGCGGGACGAAGTGAACGGCAAGGTGCTGGAGATTATGACGAGACCGGCAAGCCGGAAGCACGAGCCGCTGCGGAAAGCGGAAGCCTGGATGCACAGCCAGCTGCCGGAGGGCACGGTGTGGGAGCTGCACATCCCGATGGCCAAAGGCCGGGCAAGGTCGCACAAAGAGTGGAAAATGCAGGGAGCCGTGGACAGCGCGGCCACACTGGAGTGGCGGGTGTGCGCCATTGCCTGCGCCGAGGTGCTGGGCTTTGGTGCGGAGCGGCTGAACCGCCTGCACGAAGAAGTGCTGGCGAATTACCGGCAGCTGAACCAGTGGGTGCTGGAGGAAGGCGTGGACGTGGCCATGGAGTGGTTCCGACGGTCGTGCACCAGCGCGTACAAGACCGACGTGGAGGTGCTGGACCGGCCGGACCAGAAAGAGATCTGGGGCTACCGGATGCATGAGGAGCAGGCCATGCGGGAGATGCGCACCCGGCAGGTGCGGAACGAGGTGCGACGGATGTGCGCGCCGAAAGCGCTGCCGCTGGCACCGGCCGAGGTGGAAAAGCGCATCCAGACCGCGCTGCAGTACGGCACACCGGACAGCTGGCAAAGGAGACGGACGAGATGACACTGACGGAGGCAATGCAGTACCGGGGCCTGACGGCGTGGAAGCTGGCGGAGCGGACGGGCGTGAAAACGCAGACGGCGAAGAAGTGGACGGAGCCAGGCGGGACACGGAAAATCACGGTGGAGCGGCTGCGGCAGATCACGGAGATCCTGGACGGCGGGGCGCTGATCACCGAGGACGGCGTGGAGTTTGAACTGTACGGAGGAAAAGTATGAGCAAGGACAAGAGAAAGATCACGCGCAAGCGGTTTTGCAGGCTGCTGGCAGAAAAAACCGGCTTGCAGGTGCAGGAGATACGGGACATGGTGCGGCGGGCGATGGTGCAACCGGAACTGCGGGAGCAGGAGCGGAAGGAGACCAACGCGTGAAGTACCTGTACAGCGTGTATGACGCAAAGACCGGGGAGCTGGCCTACAAGGGCAAGGCGGGACAGCTGGTAGCGGATGGCGTTTTTTCACGGAGCGATGACGTGAGCCGCCTGTGGGCCAAGCAGCACCTGAAGGGCATCCGGCCCCGAAAATGGAAGGTGGAGCGGGAAGAAATCCGGCCGGTGGCAAAAAAGATAGCGCCACCCGGCGGGACGACCCGGAAGGTGTGGGTGTACCGGATGACGGACGCCGACGGCCGGGTGGTGTGCGAAGGCACCGCGGTGGAGCTGGTGGAAAAAGGCTTTTTTATCCGGGCAGAGGACGCACCGAATGCCCACCGGGCCGGGCACAATAAGCGCTTGGGCGTGACGTGTGTAGAGCGCCGGAAAGAGGAGCGGCCGATCCGGATCCCGAAAGGAGCGGACCGGAAGAAGCGGGAAGGCTTTTCGGAGCTGAAGAACGTGAGTGCGAAAGAGCCGGAAAAGACGGAGATGGATGCGCTGCAGGAAGATGTACATGCGCTGTGCCGCTACAATGCGGCGGCACGGAAATGGGGCCGCAAAGAGCTGAGCTATGGCTACTGGGCGGTGGCCGGGAAACCGGAGGTGCCGGTATGACCGAGTGGTGCTGCAAGCCGGACTGCCCAGGGAGATCCCCGACGTGCCATGACCGGTGCGAAAAGTACCGGGAGTGGAAAGGCCGGCTGAAAACCGAGAAGGAGTACACCAAAAACGCGATCTACCGGGACAAGGTGAACCGGGGCGATTACGAAAAAGAAGGCTGGATGGCCCACAAGGGACAGCGCCACAACCGGCGGAAATAACGCAAAAAGCCCTCCGGCAATTACGCCGGAGGGCTTTGGCGACGGGACGGGCATAAAGTTTGCCGGGTGCTGCCAGACGCTGGCGGCAGGCGGGAGCCTTTATCAAAGTATATAATATACCTTTTATTTTTATAAGCGTCCGGGCGGGCGCTTGAGGGAGCTTGTATACCCGTTATTATCGTGACTGTGTGGCTCAAAGAAAAGAAAAAAACACAGGCACCTGGCCGGACGAGGAGGGCACCGGGATGCGGAAAAGCTATATCCGGGAGAAGAAGATCCTTTGCGGAGAGGAATACCTGGCGGTGGGGGTGTACCCTGTGACGGATCAGGAGCACCGGCAGCGAGGGAGGAAGTGCAAGGAGAGTGACCGGGGGCAGAAGGCCCGGAACAAAGCGGCCAGCCTGCGGCGGCAGATGCGGAAGACCCTGGCGAACTTTGACAAAAACGGCTTCTGGCTCACGGGGACCTACCAGGACGAGTATGCCCCGGAGTGCTACGAGGATTGCGTCCGGGATGTGAAAAACTACAAGCGTAGGGCCATCCGGGCCATCATGCGGCGGTTTGGGGTGGACAAGCGACGGATCAGGCTGAAGCTGTACGCCTGCCGGAACGGTGACAACGGCAGGGACCACCTGCACGGCTTTGCCCAGGTGCAGGGGCTGGATGCAGCCCAGCGGCGAGAGCTTCGGGAGATGCTGGAGGACCTATGGCGGCAGCGGATCCCCGGGACCAGGGAGTACGAGCCCATGGGGACCATGGACGTAGACCGCCTGGACGTCAAAAAGCTGCTGGGGGTGGACGGCCAGGGCACCAACGGGGTGATGGGGTACATCTACGGACACACCCGGCGGACCTGTGTGGAGACGGACAACCTGATCCTGCCCACACAGCTGCCGGATGCGGACACCAAGTGGAGCCGCAAGCAGCTGCGTGAGGCCTGCCAGGACCACGCTGAGGACAAGGCCTGGTGGGAGCAGCGGTTCCCGGGGTGGGAGTGCATGAAGATCCAGATCTTTGACCCCAGAGGGCTCCACGACAGCGGCCAGGACCGGGCCGAGGGGTGGGAGGCCACAGAGCCTCAGGCTTATGTGATCCTGCGGCGGTGTGAGTTTGCGAAAGTTCGCACCTGACAGACAAGATAAATTAACGCGCGCGCGAATAAAAACGCGCGATTTGCGCTTACATCAGCGTAAAAATGCGCGGAAAGGCGGGGCACGGGTGACAAAACAGCAGAAAAAGGACGTGCGGCGGGGACTGCGGCGGTATGGCCGGGCGATGGAAGCGGCCGAAGGCACCCCAGACGAGCTGACGCAGGCCTGGGGCAGGGCGATCGGGCAGGCGCTGGACTACTATGCCGAGGCAGACCCGGTGTGCGCGGAGCTTTTGCGGCTGCGATACCTTGCGGGGAGAAGCGAGTGGGATGTGGTGGGCGAACTGCATGTAGGACGGACGACCTACTACCGCAAGGAGCTGGAAGCGCTTTCCACCGTGGCAGTATATGCAGCGCGGGCAGGGCTGATCTGACCCGCCCTTGCAAAAACAGGCTGGATGCTGAAGCACCCGGCCTTTTCGGCGTGAAGAAAAAAGTACGCAGTTTTTGTTTTGGGAGAAGGGCGGTAGACTGATAACAACAGCACGGAAAGGAGAGTCGGAGATGGCACAGCGGAAATACTGCAAAAACACAGTGCCGGGCCGACAGGGCCGGGGCAAAAAGTACCCGGCGGCCGTGCGTGCCGAGGTGGTGATGGCCATGATCGGCGAAAACTCCATCTGCGCGGTGGCGCGGAAGTACGGCGTGCCGGAAAGCACCATCCGCAGCTGGATGGCGGAAGAGGCAGGCAAGCCTGACGGCGTGTTTGCCAGGGCGAGAGCCGAGGCGGCGCGGGAGATCGCGGCGCGGGCAGCTCTGGGTGCAAAGGCGCAGGTGGCCTACCTGCAGCAGCGGGCAGCCGAGAACCAGCGGGCGGCCGAGGTGGCGGACAAGCTGCACCGGCGGCTGGACGAGGATGCCAGAGCACGGAGTTACGAGGTTGGCGTGCAGCTCAAGAGCGAGGCGGAGACACTGCAGGATGCGGCGGAGACCGGCCTTGTGGTGTACAGTGCGCCGGGAAGCTACGACAGGGCACTGGATGACAAGGAGCGCGAGGCGCTGGAAAAGCAGCTGGAGCGATACGAGGGCCGGAAGATGACCGACCGGGACGCGGCGAACGTTGCGGCGGTGCTGCTGACGGCAGCGGCCAGCGCAGCACAGCTTGCGCCGAGGGACGAGACCGACAGCAGCCAGAGCGCCCCGGCGGTGTTGGTGGAACCGAAGAGCAGCGAGGCAGAGACCGAGGTGGTACTGGACGGAACGGTTTAAAGGCAGACCCATCGTATGGCGGCCGCAGCCGAGACAGGCGGCCTTTATGGCCCGCAGCGAGGACGAGGCACTGTACGGCGGCGCGGCGGGCGGCGGGAAGAGCGACGCGCTGGTGATCGAGGCGCTGCGGCAGGTGGAGATCCCGCACTACCGGGCACTGATCCTGCGCAAGACCTACCCGCAGCTGAGTGAGCTGATCGACAAGACCATGCGCTATTACAGGCCGGTGTTCCCGAAAGCAAAATACAACAGCTCCAGCCACACATGGACATTCCCCAGCGGGGCAAAGATCACCTTTGGCTCCATGTTCCGGGCACAGGACAAATACAACTATCAGGGCAAAGCCTTTGATTTTATCGGGGTGGACGAGCTGACCCACTTTACCTGGGAAGAGTACAGCTATGTGATGAGCCGCAACCGACCCACCGGGCCGGGCACGCAGGTGTACATCCGGGCCACGGCAAACCCCGGCGGCATCGGGCACGGATGGGTGAAGGCGCGGTTCATCACACCGGCACCGCCGGGCACCCGGATGGTGCAGCTGGTGGACGTGAAGAAGCCGGACGGTACCTGCGAAAAGCTGCGACGCACCCGCATTTTTATCCCCAGCACGGTGTTCGACAACAAGAAGCTACTGGAAAACGACCCGGGCTACCTGGGCACGCTGGCCAGCCTGCCGGAGGCGGACAGGAATGCGCTGCTGTACGGAGACTGGGACAGCTTTTCCGGCCAGGTGTTCACCGAGTGGCGCAATGACCCGGCACACTACGAGGATCAGCGATGGACACACGTTATCAAACCGTTCCGCATCCCGGCGCACTGGAAAATCTGGCGCGGGTATGACTTTGGCTACGCAAAGCCGTTCTCGGTGGGATGGTACGCGGCGGACGAGGAAGGACGGCTGTACCGCATCCGGGAACTGTACGGCTGCACCGGTACGCCCAACGAGGGCACGAAGGTGAACCCGGTGGAGCAGGCGCGGATGATAAGGGAAGCGGAAGAAAACGACCCGAACCTGAAAGGCAGGCACATCCAGGGCGTGGCCGACCCGGCCATTTTTAACGAGAGCCAGGGCGAGAGCATTGCGCAGATGCAGGAAAAGCACCCGAATTACATCTTCTGGACGCCGGGCGACCACACGCGGCTGGCGGGCAAGATGCAGTTCCATTACCGGCTGGCCTTTGATGCGGAGGGTCGGCCGATGTTCCAGGTGTTCGACACCTGCAGACACTTCATCCGCACCATCCCGAACCTGGTGTATGACGAGAGCAACGTGGAGGACATTAACACCACACAGGAGGATCACATCTACGACGAGTGCCGGTATGTGCTGATGGAGAACCCCATCAGCCCGCGCAAGACCGAGCAGGTGCCGGTGCTGCAGGATGACCCGCTGGACATGGACGTGCGCAAGAGCCCCACAAGGGTGATGAGAGTGTAAGACGGAAAGGAGAATGGCATGGCGAAAAAGAACGATCTGGCGCAGCAGCCGGGCGGCGGGATGCCGCAGGACGAAAACCGCATGATGCAGGCGGCACAGCTGGCTGCCATGATGGCGCAGGGGATGCAGCAGACGCGGCAGCCTGAGCCGCGGCGGGAAGCAGAAGCTGCACCGGGCACCGGGAGCGCTGCGGGGCAGCAGATCAGTGCGGGAGAACCGGCGGCAGGCAGGACGGAGAACCCCATGGTGCAGATGCTGCAGAGCCTGACAGGACAGACTGGCGGGCAGACGGGACAGCCGGAAGGAACGTACTTTACGGCAGCGGCGGAACCGGCCATCGGAGAGGATGAGATACGGCGAGCCAATGACCTGCTGCAGAAGTACAAGGCAGGCAAGGCCGCGCTGGACAAGCGGATCGTGGACAACGAGCTGTGGTTCCGCATGGGGCACTGGAAGAACTACAAGAACAAGATGATGGAAGGCAAGCCGAAGCCTTCCAGCGGGTGGCTGTTCAACAGCATTGCCAACAAGCACGCCGATGCCATGGACAATTACCCGGAACCGAACGTGCTGCCGAGGGCAGCGGATGACGAGCAGACGGCAAAGGTACTCTCAAAGATCCTGCCCACGGTGCTGGAGCAGTGCGACTACGAGACAGCCTACAGCGACACCTGGTGGCGCAAGCTCAAGACCGGTACAGGCGTGAAGGGCGTGTTCTGGGATCCGATGCTGCGAGGGGGCCTGGGCGACATCAGCATCCGGAGCGTGAATGTGCTGATGCTGTACTGGGAGCCGGGCGTGGAGGACATTCAGGACAGCCCGAACCTGTTCAGCCTGAGCCTGGCGAACAACGACCGGTTGGAGGGGCAGTACCCGCAGCTGAAGGGGCATACCGGAAGCAGCCTGGACGTGGCAAAGTACATCCATGACGACAGCGTGGACACCAGCGACAAGAGCGTGGTGGTGGACTGGTACTACAAAAAGGCCCTGCCCGGCGGGCAGACGGCGCTGCACTACTGCAAGTTCTGCAACGGGGTGGTGCTGTATGCCAGTGAGAACGACCCGGCAATGGCAGACCGGGGCTTTTACGACCACGGGAAATACCCCTTTGTGTTCGACCCGCTGTTCCGGGAAGAGGACAGCCCGGCGGGCTTTGGGTACATCGACGTGATGAAGGACACCCAGACCGCCATTGACGAGATGAACCACGCCATGGACGAGAACGTGAAGCTGGCCGCGAAGCAGCGGTATGTGCTGAGCGACACGGCAGGCGTGAACGAGGAAGAGCTGGCAGACTTTGGACGGGACATCGTGCATGTGGTGGGACGGCTGAGTGATGACAGCTTCCGGCCGCTGCAGGTGAGTGGGCTGCAGGGCAACCTGATCACCTACCGGGACGACCGGGTGAGCGAGCTGAAGGAGATATCCGGCAACCGGGACGTGAGCCAGGGCGGAACCACCAGCGGCCTTACGGCAGCCAGCGCCATTGCGGCGCTGCAGGAGGCTGGGAGCAAGCTGAGCCGGGATATGCTGAAGAGCGCATACCGGGCCTTTGCAAAAGAGTGCTACCTGGTGATCGAGCTGATGCGGCAGTTCTACGACGAGCAGAGAGTATACCGCATCACGGGAGAACAGGGCGGCACGGAGTATGTGCAGTTTTCCAACGCGGCGCTGCAGCCGCAGCCCGGCGGCATGGTGGGCGGCGTGGAGCTGGGCGACCATGAGCCGGTGTTCGACGTTACGGTGACGGCGGCCAAGAAGAGCACCTTCAGCCGCCTTAGCCAGAACGAGACGGCGAAGGAGTGCTACCAGCTGGGGTTCTTTGCGCCGGCGAATGCGGACGCGGCCCTGGCGGCGCTGGACATGATGGACTTTGAAGGCATTGAGAAGGTGCGGGAGCGGGTGAGCCAGAACGGCACGCTATACCAGCAGCTGCAGCAGATGGCCCAGCAGCTGCAGAAGATGGCGGCGATCATCGACGCACAGAACGGCACCAACGTGAGCGCGGCAGCCGATGCAGCCGGGCAGGCAGCAGCAGGAGCCGCAAGCGGCAGCAGCAGAAAGACCACGGCAGCCAGCACCCTGAACAGCCTGGGCGGCGTGGTGGGGGACAACTCCACCAGCCTTTCCAGCCAGGCGGCGAAGCGGGCCATGGACGTGAACAACCCGAACAAGGAGTAAGCGCGATATGTTCTCTTTTGGTGGCAAAAGAGAACCAGAAAACCACCAGCGATTTCGACGCGCTGGATCCACGAATCAAGGGCTACTCGCCCTTGATAATCCCAAAGAAGTGGGCTGCAGCTGAAAATGCTGGAGATTCACGCCGTCCGGCGTGAAGATCTCTTAACCGCATTTTCGGCTTCCGCCAATCAGAATGGGAACGGACGAGAAGGAGAACGGCATGATCAGAATCACCTACAAAGAGTTTCCAAAAGAGGGCGCGATGCGCCTGCGGGCGGAAGGCCATGCGGGCTATGCGCCGAAGGGGCAGGACATCGTGTGTGCGGCGGTAAGCACGCTGATGCAGGCACTGGCATTCAGCGCGGACTGCAGCGAAGAGGGCTTTGCAGTCGCATCAAGCAGCGGCCCGGCGGGGACGTATCTGGAACTGCAGATGAAAGCGACCCCGGAGAACCGGGCAAAGTTTGAGCTGGTGACGGACGGGCTGGAACTTGTGGCGCAACTGTACCCGAAGTTTGTGATGATCGATGACGGGATGGGCACGGCGGATGTGGTGGATCTGCAGCTGTTTGCAGAGGGCACTGCCGCTTCCGGCTCTGCGGCGGCGGGCGGCGATGCTGCAGGAGAGGGCACGGCGGAGATCACCGGGCCGGAACTGCGGCCGGCACAGGAGCGGCTTGCAAAGCGCTCAAGGCCGGGCAAGGCGGCGAAGGCTGCAGGAAACGCCATCTCACCGGCCATGTCCGCCGAGGGAGGCGCGGACGCCGGAGCTCCCCAAAATGGGGAGCCGAGTGCAGAGGAAACGACCGGCGAAGCACAGCAGCAGGAAGAGCCGAAGCAGGCAGACCCGGCCCAAAAGCGCAGGGCCTTTGGCCAGCTGATGCAGGGCGAGTATGCAGCGGAGTTTGAAGAGGCCATGCAGCGTGCGGCACAGCTGGCGGTGCAGAGCGTGCAGGAGAACCCTGCTGTGAAAGGGCTGCTGGAGGCGCTGGGCGAGGCATACGGCATCGACGCCGGGAACGCTGAGAACCTTGAAGCCCTGACCGAGGCCGTGAAGAGCGGCAAGGTGAAGAACGACGAGTACTACGAGACCCTGGCGGCGGAGCGCGGCATCAGCGTGAAGACCGCGCGGGAGCTGGACAAGATGGAAGGCGAGCTGCAGCGGGCCAATGCCGAGAAACAGCGGGCCGAACAGATGCGGCTGGCAGCAGAGCACCAGCAGCGGGCAGCGGCAGTGCGGGCACAGTGGGAAGCGGAAGCAGCACAGCTGAAGGAAAAGTACCCGGCCTTTGAGCTGGACGAGGTGCTGAACAACCCCAGCGTGGCGGACATGATCCGGCGCGGCATCGGGCTGGAAGCGGCATACCGGGCGGCCTACTTTGACCAGCTGATGACCGAGAGCACAGCCCGCACCGCAAAACAGGTGGAGCAGGGCGTGGCGGCCCGGATCCAGCAGCGGGCACAGCGGCCGGCAGAGAACGGCGCGCACCCCGGCGCTGCCGCAGAGACCAAGGTGGATGTGGCCCACATGACGGCAAAGCAGCGGGCAGAGCTGGCAAAGCGGGCACGGCGGGGAGAGAGAATCGTGCTGTAAGAGATTTCCCACGCAACGGGCGTGAGAAGATAAAAACCTTGAAGGAGGAAAAAAACAGATGACTGAGAAGAGACTGGATCTGCAGATGTTTGCGGATGCAAGCGCACAGCTGCAGAATACCACCGCAACCGGCGGCATGACCGCCGAGATGAAGACCTACTACGAAAAGACCCTGCTGGATCTGGCAGAGCCTGCGCTGGTGCATGACCAGTTCGGCGACAGCTACCCGATCCCGGCGAACAACGGCAAGACCATTGAGTTCCGCCGGTACGACAGCCTGCCGAAGGCCACCACCCCGCTGACCGAAGGCGTGACCCCGACCGGCCAGACCCTGAACGTGACCACCATCACCGCCGAGGTGCACCAGTACGGCGGCTGGGTGGCCCTGACCGACATGCTGGACCTGACCGCCATTGACAACAACGTGGTGCAGGCCACCAACATTCTGGCCAGCCAGGGCGGCCGCACCATGGACACCGTGGTGCGCGACATCCTGAACGGCGGCACGAACGTGATTTACGCGCCCAAGGTGGCGGACGGCGTGGAGACTGCCGTGACCAGCCGCGCAACGCTGGACGCCACCGCACAGCTGACCGTGGACCTGATCGACCAGGCGGTGGCCATGCTGCAGGCCCAGAACGCAGACCCCATCGGCGACAGCTATGTGGCCATCGTGCACCCGTACACCAGCTATGACATCCGCAAGGACCCGAACTGGATCGAGGCGCACAAGTACGCGGCCCCGGAAGAGATCTTCAACGGCGAGATCGGCAAGATCAACAACGTACGCTTTGTGGTGTCCAGCGAGGCAAAGATCTGGAAGGGCACCGGCTGCCCGAGCGGCCTGGCGGTGTTCAGCACCCTGGTGCTGGGTGCCCACGCCTACGCCACCACCGAACTGGAGGGCGGCGGCATGCAGCACATCGTGAAGCAGCTGGGCTACGGCGATGACCCGCTGAACCAGCGCGCGTCCGTGGGCTGGAAGGCTGTGAAGACCGCCGAGCGCCTGAGCGAGCAGTACATGGTGCGCATTGAGAGCTGCAGCGCACGCTACAGCGCCAAGGCACTGGCAAACTAAGAAAATCAAGGAGGTACGACGATGGCAGTAAAAAAGACTGAGACGGCCGTGCAGGACACCGAGGCCGCAAAGAAGGACACCATGGACACTCTGGAGAAGGACACCGAGGTGATCCACCTGTTTAAAGACAGCCAGCGCTATAAGGCGCCTGTGTTTGTGGGCGTGAACGGCGAGACCTACCTGATTCAGCGCGGCGTGGACGTGGAGGTGCCGAAGGCGGTGGCCGAGGTGCTGCGCCACAGCGAAGAGATGGACAACGCGGCCATGGCCCGCATTGCCGAAGCAGAGGCGGCGGCCGTGCAGCAGGCACAGCGCGTGTAACAAAAGAGACAGAGGACCCCGGTACAGCGGCACATGGCTGTGCCGGGGCCTTTTGATTTGGAAGGAGAAGATGACGAGATGACGGCGGGACAGGCCATGGAGCAGGCCGACGAGATGCGGCCGAACAATGAATTTTCGGACAGTCTGAAGCAGAACTGGCTGCGGCAGTGCGACAGCCGCCTGCGCGGGAGCGTGGTGGAGCGCAGCGAGACGGTGGACTTTGACGACGTGGGCGCGGACACGGCATGGGCCGAAGGCCTTGCCTACGACACCGAGCTGCTGGCCCCGGAGCAGTTTGCACCCCTGTATGTGCATTGGCTGTGTGCGCAGATGGACCTTGCCCTGGGCGAGGTGGCACGGGCGGCCAACGAGATGCAGCTGTACAGCGACTATGTGCAGGAGTTTGCCGCGTGGATGCGGCGCAGGTACGCCCCGGCGGGCGGCGTGCAGTGGAGGTACTGAGATGACGGACGGGCGGAACCTGAACATTTTGCAGAGCGGGCGGCAGATGCTGCGGGCCTTTGGCGGGGTGAACGAGACCTACGGGTGCAGCGAGGCGGAGCTGAGCAGCAGCCTGAATTTTTCCGGCCGGGGGTACCCGGCACTGCAGACCAGGATGATGCGCCGGAAGGTGCAGGAGGTGCAGGACGTGAACGGCATGTACCACCTGAACGGCCTTTTGATCTGCAAGGGAACCACGCTGGAATATACCCCGGACAGCACCGACGCGCGGGAAGGCGCGGTGGTGCTGAAAGGTGCCGTGACAGATGACGAAAAGACCATGACCGGCATGGGGACGAAGATCCTGATCTGGCCGGACAAGAAGGCCTTTGACATCAGCAACGGGAAGCTGGAAGACCTGGCAGCGAAGTGGGCGCTTGGGGATGAAAGTATGACCGTGACCCCGTGCGACGGCGAAGGAAAGACCTACACCCCGGACAGCGTGGGCACCGAGGAACCGGGCAGCCCGGCAGACGGACAGTTGTTTTTGAAGGGCAGCACGGAGGAGCCTTACGGCGCGGGCAGCGTGCTGCTGAAGTACAGCGCAAAGAACAAGAAGTGGACGGAGATCCTTTTACAGAGCCTGCGGCTGCACTGCCCCGGCCTTGGCAGCGTGCTGAAGGAAGGCGACACGGTGACCCTGAGCGGGATGCCGGGCGCGGTGTGCAACGCACTGGCAGCGGGGCTGAACGGCGAGGTGAGCATCGGGACACTGGACGGGGACGACATGGTGGTAACGCTGGTGCCGCAGGAGGACAGCAGCCGGTACTATGGCAGCTGGACGGTGACGGCCACAGGCATGACCTGGAACAGCGCCGACGGAAAGGTGACCGAAAATGAATCGGCCACAGCGCCGGTGACGGCACAGCGGCGGGTGCCGGACCTGGACTTTGTGACGGAGCAGGGCAACCGGGTGTGGGGCTGCAGCAAAAGCGAGAACAGCATTTACGCCTGCGCCCTGGGCGACCCCACCAACTGGTACAGCTACCGGGGTATTGCCTCGGACAGCTACGCGGTGAGCGTGGGCAGCGACGGGGCATTTACCGGCGCGGCCAGCTGCCTGGGATATGTGCTGTTTTTCAAAGAACAGTGCATCCACAAGCTGTACGGCTCGAAGCCCAGCGACTACCAGATGAGCAGCGTGCGGTGCCGGGGCGTGGCGGCAAATGCGGCGCAGAGCCTTTGCGTGATCGCGGAGACGCTGTACTACCTCTCGCCGGACGGGGTGATGGCGTGGAGCGGAAGCCTGCCCACGAAGGTGAGCAGCGCACTGGACACCGGAAAGCTGACGGCGGTTGACAAGGCCGTGGGCGGACAGCTGGACGAGCGGTATTACCTGTACCTGCACCGGAAAACGGACGGCGGAAGCGGGCGGCTGCTGGTGTATGACACCGAGCGGGGCCTGTGGCAGGAGGAAAGCGCGGCAGGCACCGGCATGGTGAGCACCGGGCGGCAGCTGTATCTGTGGGACGGCAATGCCCTGTGGGCGGCAGACCCGGACCGGGAGGCGGCCGGAGACACGGAGACGGCGCTGAAATTTGAAGCGGTGACCGGAGACATCGGCCTTGCCGTGCCGGATGACAAATACATCAGCCGGGTGACGCTGCGGGTGGATGCCCTGGCCCACACGGTGCTGACCGTGGCGGCCAGCTACGACGGCGGGGACTGGGAAACGGTGAGCAGCTGCGCGGTGACGAAAGACCACCAGCGGGTGAACCTGCCCTTTGTGCCAAGGCGGCACGACACCATGCGGCTGAAATTTGCAGGCACCGGGCAGATGGCGCTGCGAAGCATGGCCTTTACCTTTGCAGATGCTGCAGGGGCAAGGGTGAGCGGCGCGGTGCCGAGACGATGAAAGGAGAAGACAATGGCAAGCATTGCGGGACTGGCGGGCATCGGCCTGCCGAGCTTCAGCGACCAGATGCCGGAGGCGGACGCGCGGGCGCTGACGAACTACCTGTACCAGCTGAACGAGCAGCTGACCTATGTGCTGACCAACCTTAGCAGCGAGAACATGAGCGAGGATTATCTGAGCGGAAAGGAGAGCTGAAGATGAGCAGACTGAGCAACGCGCGGAGCGAGCTGGAGCGCTTTGAACAGACGAAACCGGCCGACTACCAGAGCAAGTACAAGGGCCAGATCGACAACGTGATGGGCAAGCTGGATGATCTGGGCGGTTACGACTATGACCCGGCGGCCGATACGGCATACCAGCAGTACAAGAGCGAGTATACCCAGAAGGCGAAGCTGGCGAACCAGAACGCACAGGCCAGCGCCCTGACCGGCGGGTATGGCTCCAGCTATGGCACCCAGGCGGGCCAGAAGGCCTATGCGGCGACCATGAGCGACCTGGACAACGTGCTGGACAGCCTGACGAGCCAGAGCCGCAGCGAATACAACACCCGGAAGAGCGGGCTGCAGCAGGAGCTGAACGGCCTGCAGGAGGCCGAGCAGAATGACTACAACAAGTACCAGAAAGACCTGTCGAACTGGTACAACGACCTGAGCTACAGGCAGAACGAGTACAACAACGCCTATGCACAGCGGCAGCAGAACGTGAGCAGCACCCTGAACGGGCTGTTCAGCATGCTGGGCTTTGCGGCGCAGATCCTGCCGTTTTTCTTTATCTGAGAATGGAGGTAGAGCATGGGGACCATCAAGAGACTGAACGACCAGCAGAAACAGCAGGCACAGGCGGAAGCGGCCATGCCGGGGGCGTATGAGAACCGCTACGACGAAGGGATCCAGAACGTGCTGGCGGGCATGGACAGTGCCAACAGCGCAGGACTGGGCTTTGACAGCCAGAATGGCACCTACCGGGGCGCACTGAGCCGCCTATTTGGCAACGCGGGCGCGGGGGCCAGCGCGGCAGAAGAGGTGGCAAACGGCCTTTCGGCCGGGTACGGCGCAAACTGGGCCAAGAGCGCAGCACAGCAGGCGGCGGCCGGGGAGACCGGCCAGACCGCGAACGTATACGCCCAGGCACGGGCAGACGCGCTGAGCCAGTGGCAGCAGGAGCTGGCGGGCCAGGGAACCCAGCTGAATAACCTGCTGAACCAGGACCAGCTTGCACGCAGCGAGTACGACGGCAGCGTGGCGGATGCGGCGAACTGGCGGAATTACCGGTACGACCGCACCCAGCAGGCCCGGCAGGAGAACAGCGACTTCTGGGGCAACGTGTGGAACGTGGTGAAGAACGTGGGCGCGGCCGCGCTGGAAGGGTACGACGCCTACAAGGGGTACCGGCAGCAGGACTGGGAGAACGCCTTTGCCCTGCGGCAGTACAACGACAACCTGAGCCGCACCGAGCTGAGCGACCAGATGGCGGCTTTGCAGCAGGCGGCAAGCTACAAGGAGGCAGGTTTTGACGATGCGGCAAAGCAGATCCTGAACCAGTACGGGCTGACGGACACGATGCTGGACAGCTGGCAGGGCCTGTCGCAGGTGGACAAGGACAAGCTGGACTATCTGACCACGGCGGCCGGGCTTGCAGGCAGCGGCTACGACACGGCGGCGAACAACTACCTGCAGATGGCGGGGCTGCCCACGGGGAGTGTGGACAGCTACAGCACCATTGCAAACCGGCTGAACCAGGCAGACATTGCCAAGTACGCAAGCCAGCTGGCACTGCAGAACCGGTACAGGACCACGACCGGGACAGGAAGCGGGAGACGGAGCAGCGGTACGAGCCGCAGCACGAAGAGCGGCAGCACGAGCAGCAAGGTGGACGGGTACACCCAGCCGCAGCTGAACACGATGTTTAAAGAGTACAGCACCATGAAGCCGGACGACCAGCGGCGAAGCTACTACGAGGACACACTGGCTGATGCAGGGCGCATCCAGCGGCTGACTGGCACAGGCAACCCCGGCAAGGCAAACGGCACAGCCTGGGAGCAGGGCATGTACAACGCGCGGAAGATGGCCAACAGCGGGTACAGCCAGAACCAGATCGCAAGCGAGCTGGCCAACAACACGAGCCTGAGCAGCGACCAGATCTCGGCCATTATGAACCAGATCGACTACGAGTGGCGCGGAACGAAGTGATGAGGTGAGCGTATGGGATGGAACGCACAGGACATTGAAAAGCTGCGCAAACAGAATAATGGGCAGAAGAGCACAGCGGGAACCGGCCAGAGCGCGGCACCGAAAAGCACGACGGCCCCAGCGCGGAGCAGCGGAAGCACCGGCTGGAGTGCGGAAAAAATCGACGCGCTGCGGACGGGCAGCGGGACCAAGCCGGCGGCCAAAAGTACCGACGCCTGGGTGAACCGGAGCGCTGGCACCAGCGTGCGCAGCACGGCACAGAAAGCCGGGACGCAGAGCGCGGGAAAGAGAAACCAGAACCCCACGAGCGGAAGCCTGAGCGCGCAGGTGCTGGGGCAGATGACCGGGACCCAAAGCGTGCAGACCACGAAAAAGGCGGGATCAAGGTTGCCGACGGTGGAACGCACCGGACAGCCGGAGTGGCTGGGAACGGGCAAGAACAGCGCCCCGGCGGCCAAGGTGCTGGGGACCGGGACCAAGAGCGGAAAGACCTATGCCGAGCGAAACAACGCCATGCCGATGCAGAGCGCGAGCGGGGCAATGGCCAGTGCACCGAACGCGGAGAGCGTAAAAAAGCAGATCAAGGATGCGGACGCAAAGCGGGTGGAAAGCTGGTATGCGCGGGATGCACAGCAGCTGAAGCAGGAGACTGAAGAGCTGAAGGCAACCGACAAGTTCAGCGATTTCGACCGGCTGAACCAGTGGATGGATGCAGACCCGCAGCACCGGCAGCTGGTGCGGCTGCTACGCACCGGCAAGGGGAACAAGACCTATGCTGAACGAAACAACGCCATGCAGCCGATAAGCGTGAGCGGGGCAATGGCCAGTGCGCCGACGGCGGAAACGAGCACGGAAAAGCGGGAGTACACCGACGCGGAGCTGCTGGCCAAGGGCTACAGCCGCAAGCAGATCCGAGAGGCGCGGCAGTACATTGCCGACTTTGATGCCCTGCCGGACTGGCAGCGGGCGGCGCGGCGCATCTCCAACACGATCGGCGGCATTGTGGACACGGTGGCGTCGGCCCCGCTGATGGCGGGCGAGACGGCCGTGCGGAGCGTGCAGAACGCAGCGGAGACCGGAAAGAACTGGAACGAGCTGCAAGAGAGCGTGAAGAGCGACGACCGGCAGTGGAAACTGCTGTGCCTGATGACCGGAGGAAAGACCCAGTATGCAGGGCGGGACAACGCCATGCAGCTGAACAGCAGCGGGGTGATGGCGGCCCCGGCCCAGAGCACCGGCATGGCCTACACGGACGAAGAGCTGAAGGCCAAGGGCTACAGCCAGAGCGAGATCGACCGGATGCGGGCGCGGATCAGCGGGGCAAAGGTGAGCGAGGGCATCGACCCGGAGAAGAGCCTGGGCTACCAGATGTACAAGCGCGGCCAGCAGCTGAACGAAGCGGCGCAGGCGGGCATGAGCCCCATTGCGCGCCAGCTGATGGGGGTGACCACCAGTGCGGCGGAGAACCTTGCGGTGGCGGGCATCAGCCCGGCGCTGGTGCTGCCGGTGCTGAGCGCCCAGGGCGGCGCGGAGAGCATGGGCCAGAGCATCGAGAAGGGCGAGAGCGCAGGCAAGACGCTGGTGGGCGGCCTTGCAAAGTTCGGTGCGGGGTGGGCCATCAACAGCGTGGGCGCGGCAGACCTTGCCCGGACCATGGGAAGCGACTACGCCAAGGACACGCTGGCGGGCAAGCTGGCGGACGTGGTGCGCAGCGTGGCAGACAACGGCGTACTGGCGCAGCAGTACCCGACGGTGGCGAATGCAGTGTCCGGCGGCATCGACAACGCCATGCAGGCATTTGTGGAGACCTATGCGGACAAGGCCATTGACGCGGCCCTGGGCGACGCGCAGGCGGCCGAGGAGATGTTCAGCCGAGACACCTTTTTGCAGGCGCTGGAAAGCGGCCTTTCCGGCGGCGCTTCCGGCGCTCTGGGCGGCGCTGTGGGCACCCAGCTGGGCAGGATGAGCGCGGCGCTGGAGACAGCGGACGGTCAGACGGTGCAGCGGAACGAACCCTCTCAGCCAGCGAAGGGCGCTGACAGCTCTCCCGAGGGACGAGCTTTTGAGACGGAACGGCAGGCGGCAGCAAATGACCGGCAAGTGGGGAATGCCGCACAGAAGACGGAAGATGCGGCAGTGCTGCAGAAGGAAACGGCCCCGGCGGCAAGTGAGACGGTGACGGAGCAGACGGCGGTGAATGATGACCCGGCGGTGCATACCCCGGCGCAGAACACCAGCATTGAGGAGTACAAGCAGAGCGTTGACCCCGGCCTTGCGGAATACGTTGACCGGGTGCGGGCGGGCGAAACGCCGGAGCCTTACATGGTGACCGAGACCAGCGACCGGATGCGGGACGCCATGCAGCAGCTGACCGGCCTTGACAAGGTGGGCAGTCGTACCCTGATGGACGCCAACGCGGTGAAGCACATCACCAACCGGCACGCAGGCGGGGACGGCAGCGCGGACGGCACCATGAAGGAGAGCGCGGATGTGGCGCGGGCGGCGTATGTGCTGAACCACTTTGACAATGCGTATCTGGCAACGCGGAAAGCGGACGGATATTATACTGGGAGCCGTAAAAAAGCGCCCATTGTGATCTTTGAGAAAAAAATAGACGGCTCCCACATTGTTGTGGAAGCCGTCTGTGATACAAAGAAAAGTAAAAACTTTATTGTATCTGAGTATTTATCTTCAGTAGGAGTGCCGGAAAAAGAAATAGCGAAAGCTCTGCAGCCCTCTATGGATGCCGTTGCCGACCCCAGAGACACGTCCGGAACGTTAAGTGCAGATACTTCCGCTATTTCAGAAAAAGCGGCAAGAGCCCTGCGGTCATCCGTGAGTGCCGCGTCCGACCCTGAATTATACGTCCGAAACGTAGCCGCAGCCAACTCTGCCACGACAGAGAGCGTGCAGGCCCCTATGGATGCCGCGTCCGACCCCAGAGATACGTCCGAAACGTTAACTGCGCATTCCTCTGCTGACACCACTGTATCACAGCGGGCGGGGGATGTCAACGGAAATCGGGTGGAAAACGCCGGGGAAACGGTGGAAAGCGCGGCCGTGAAGGAGCTGGCGAAGCGCTGGCGGGTGAGCGATGCGGCAGCGGAGAGCATGAGCCGGAATATGCCGGAGGGCGTGGGCGCCGAGGTGTACACCCCGGCGGCGGCAAGCCTGTACCGGCTGGGCGTGAACGGCGAGGGCGAGAGCTTTGCGCAGGCGCTGCAGATGACCGGCAGCGGGACACTGAGCGGCGCGGTGCGGCAGGTGCTGGCGACCGGCGAGACCGGGCGGCTGGCGCTGGAGATGGCCTACACCCAAGGCAGGGGCGAAGCCGAACGCTACAAAGAGACCAAGGCGGCAGAGCTTGGCAGAAAGCCGGATGCGGCGGCACTGCGGGAGGATGCAGGAACCCTGTACAACGGCGACGGCACCGAGAACGGCAGCCGCCGTGCCGGGGACGAGCTGATCCGGCTGACGGCGGGGGCAAACGGCCTTGCGGCACAGCGGGTGACTGAGGGCATCAAAAACCGGGCAAAGGGACTGATCCAGAGCGGCATCGGGAAGGTGTTCTACTCCGGCGAGGCGGACACGGCCACGGTGCTGCACGAGACCTTCCACGCGGCGAACAGCTGGGACAGCGCGGGCGCACAGGAGATGATCGACACCTTTGAACACTACCTTGTGAAGCAGAACGGCATGGACAGCGTGATGCAGTTGGTGGAAAGCTACCTTGACCGGTACGAGAAGGCAGGCCAGAGCCTGACCTACAACCAGGCCATGGAGGAGATCACTGCCGACGCGATGCAGAGCATCTTTGGCAGCGAGGAGAGCTTCCGCAATTATCTGCGCCAGCAGGCATTGGAAGCGCAGCAGAACGCCAGCGCACTGGGCAAGTGCCAGCGGGTGATGGAGAAGATTGGCACCATGCTGGAGAAGGTGCTGACGGACATCAAGAGCCTGCTGGTGAAGGAGCCCACCAACGCGGCGGCGCGGGCGACGCAGAGCCTGACCGAGCAGCAGCTGAAAGACCTGCAGCAGCTGTGGTTCAACCACCAGACGGACGCGGGCGAAAGCTACCGCGCGGCGCTGGAAGCAAACGGCGGGGCAAACAAAAACGCTGCCGGAAGCAAAGCGGCAGCGGAAGGAGAAAAATATAACCTGCCCGAAATGGCAAGCGAGACCGAAGAGAAAAAGACAAAGCGTCAGATGGCGCTGACCATCCGGCCGGCACAGCCGAACGCGGAACGAACCGCAAAGGTGAGCGGGCAGAACTGGTCCGGGCAGAAAACACAGGACGTTTACAAAGCCATCCGAAACATCCTGACAGAGTTCGGCATCCGGGACAAGACGTTCCGGCTGGAAGATCTGGACGTTGAATTTGGGTACGGAAGTGCCAACATAAAAGAAAGCACCAACAAGCAAAAAAACGTATCCGAAAAAGAGTACAACGATTTTGCGCTGGTGCAGGCAAACATTGAAGAAGTGCTCGCCAATGCGGTGCCATTGGAGGCCCATGCCGACAAGAAAGGGACTGAACATGTTGAGGGCATGATCGTGCTGGCAAGTGCGCTGCAGGACGGGGAACGCATCATTCCGGTGCGGGCAGAACTGAAACTGTTCGACAACCGCCCGACAACGCTCTATTTTGCGATCGCAGAGACCACAGCGCAGGAAAGCCAGAACGCGGCAAATAAAAAAAGAACCGGGTCAGAGTCCCGTGGAGATGGTGTTTCCACCACCGACAGCGTGACTACCGGTTCTTCTGAAAAAGAGCTGGATCTTCAGGTGCGTCAAGAGCCATTGCTGACTCAGGAGGCTGCCCTACCAGTCTCTTCTGAAAGAACCGGGTCAGAGGGGTACGATGCTGGAATTGCTTCCAACATGGAAACCCCTACCGGTTCTTCTGACCTCAGTATATTCGATTACTACCGCCTTGTCAACCACGATGCGAATTTTACCAAATACTTTTCAGACGAAGTGGCGCAGAAAGCAGAGAGTGGAATGCCGGGCGCGGCCGAGCGGCTGCAGGCGCGGGCGGACGCGATCGAGAAAGACCGGAACTACATCCGGGACCACGGAAAGTACCAGCTGGACGTGGACAGCGAGGACGTGGAAGCCGCGAGGGAAGCGCAGATGGGCAGCGGCCGGGCAGCGAGCGAGGCTGTGCAGAAGGTGATGGAGCAGGCACAGAACGCCACGGTGAGCGACGACAGCCTTTTGTACATTGCCCGGAAGATGGTGAAGGCCAGCGCAAGCCGGATGGACGCAAAGACGCTGGCAAGCCGTCTGGCGGCACTGCGGGACTACATGAACGGCGGAAACGTGGACTGGGCCCAGGCCCACGGCTTTGTGCTGGACATGGCGCAGCAGATCATGGAGAAAAGCACAAAGAGAAACGACGCGCTGTGGAAACAGTACCCGGAACTGCATCAGATGGAAATGAGCCTTGAAAAAGGCAGCAAGGACTACCGGGAGGTGGTGTATAAATACGGCAGCTGGGCAGGGGCTACCAAGGAGCTGGCAAGGCACGGCGTGAAGCTGACGCTGACAAAGAACGGCGAGGTGAGCCGGTGGGACGCGGACTTTACCGAGCTGCAGGGAATTGGCGGAGGGCTGCTGCCCACGGAAACACCCAGCAGTGCGGCAGATGCGCTGGAGGCGATGGCAGCCGCGCATGATGCCATCCGCCCGACGATGGAAAGCGCCTACGACAGCGACTGGGACGCGGCAAAGCAGGAACTGGCCATGGAGATCTGGGGCGAATACTTAGGCCTGCCGGGAGTGGCGAACGAAAGCAATGCGGCGCTGCGCAGAAAGTTTGGGCAGCAGACAAAGGAGATGAACGAGAAAGCCAGAAAGCATGCGCTGGCATTACAGGCGCAGGTAAACTTAGAGGAGGCAAAGCGGCGGGCACGGAACCGGCAGAAGATGGCAAAGCCCTATGCGGATGCGACCGCGAAAGCGAAGGAACACTACGCTAAGACCGAGGAAAAGCTGCGGGAGAAGATTGGCGCGAAGGAGCGGAAGCTGGAGCAGCAGGTGGCTATACAGCGGGAAGCCGAACGCGGCCGGGCACGGGAAAAAGTGGCCATTGCGAAGGCGAAGAACGAACAGCGGCTGGCGCAGCTGCGGGAGAGCCGGGACAAGGACAACACCCGGCGGGCCATCCGGAAGGTGACGGGAGAGCTGACAAAGCTGTACGAGCACCCGAAGGAGGGCAGCTACATCCCGGACTATCTGCTGGACAAGGTGATGCCTGTGCTGCAGCTGGCAAACGAGGTGACCGGGAACCGGGAGACCGCCGAGCGGCTGGCAGGCTGGCGGCACCGGGGCGAGGATGGCTGGCACTACACCCCGATGCAGGACACCAAGACCGAGATGGACGCGGCGGTGGACGGACTGCGGCGGGGCATCCAGCGGGAGATGGAAGCGGGCGACCGGGCGAACCTGGAATGGGAGCAGAGCGGCCTGACTGACGCCATCGACAGCTGGCTGGCTGACGTGAATGACAACCGGCAGCGGGAGATCGCGCGGCTGGAAGAGGCCATCCGGAACGCGCAGAAGCTGGGCGACGAATACGGCGGCATCGACGGCACGATGATGGAGGCGCACCTGAACGCGCTGCAGAAAGAACTGGACGGCTACAAGAGCGGCGGCATGGCGGCGCTTTCGGCGGCGGAGCTGCGAGGGCTGCGGGACATCCTGGAGCAGACGGCGCACATCATCAAGATCGACAACGTGGTGGTGGGCGCACAGGAGGACGCCAGGATCGACGACTTTGCCAAGGGCGCGAAGAGCGAACTGGAAGCGGCGAAGGGCGTGAGCAAAAAGACGGGCCTGCTGGGCAAGATGAGCCGGAGAATGAACAGCTACCGGATGAACACCATGAACATTGAGCGGATGTTCGAGAGGATGGGCGGATATGCCCACGGCGGGTACCTGGAAAACCTGGGGAAGATGCTGAACGACGGACAGCGGAAGAAAACGAAGATCCAGATCGAGTGCGATCGCATTTTTGACAACGTGACCGGCAAGGCCCACGAGAAGGAACTTTACCACTACACCCACGACCTTGTGGACATCGGGTTCCGGGACGAGAGCGGCCGGGCGCGGAAGGTAAACCACGACCAGTTGGCGGAACTGTGGCTGCAGCTGCAGAACCCGCAGGGACTGCACCACATCCTGCACGGCGGCATTACGCTGGACAACATGGAAGCGAAGGTGAAGGGAGACAACGAACTGGCACAGCTGGACCGCGAGACCGTGCGGGTGGGCGAGCTGAACCTGCGGGACGCGGAAGGAAAGCTGATCGACCTGCGGGACATCGAGATGGACGAGACGGCGGTGCGGCGCAGCCTGCTGGACGAGATCGAGAAGAACCTGACTGACTACGACCGGGCGTGGATCGAGGATTACAGAAAGATGAACGCGAAGACGAGCGGGTACATCAACGAGACGAGCCTGCTGTTGAGCGGCGTGCGGAAGGCAACCACCGAAAACTACATCCACATCAACGTGGATCAGGACGCGAACCCGGAACAGAACAAAGGCATCCGGTACGACAACAGCGTGGGCAACCCCGGCTGGCTGAACCACCGCGTGAACAGCTCGAAGCCGGTGCTGCTGGTGGGCCTTGTGCAGCAGGTGAACACCAGCATCGAGAATACGGCACAGTATGCGGGCATGGCCATCCCGCTGCGGAACGCGGAGAAGATCCTGAACAGCATGCCCGGCGGAAAGACCCTGTTCAAGCAGGTGGAACACACCTGGGGCAAGGCCGGACGGGAATACCTGAACAAGGCACTGGCTGACCTGTGCGGCGTGAAGGACAGCCGGGAAGTGGGAGACGGTGCGTTTGCACGGATGCGCAGCTTTGCAGCGCAGGCGGTACTGAACGCCAATGTGAACGTGACGCTGCTGCAGGCGGCAAGTTTGCCTACGGCGGCGGCAGAGCTGGGCTGGGGCAGCACGGGCAGGGCGGCGGTGCAGTTCGGCGCAAACCTGCTGGACCCGATTGCGCGGTTCTTTGGCAGCGAGGGTGCCCTGGCGAAGATCGAAGCGCGGATGGCAGAGCACGGAGACGAACTGCTGCAGTACCGCCTGCGGGGCACCGGCACGGCAGAGCTGGGCAGCGCCGGGGCACAGAAGGGCTTCTTTGGCCGGATGCACGACGCGGCACGGAACAGCGACAACGCGGCAGTGAGCGGCGCGACCCACGCGGCGGACAAGGTCGTAAGCCTGTGGACGGGCGGCATTACCAAGGCGGACGAGATCACGGTGGCGGCGCTGTGGGCCGGAAGCGAGAGCTATGTGAAGAGCCACCCGGAGGAGTTTGCCGCCGGAGCGGAAGTGACGGACAGCCCGGCATACTGGGCGGCGGTGAACGAAAAGTTTGAGCGGGTGGTGGAGCGCACGCAGCCCAACTACACGGCGATGCAGCGCACCGGCTACCAGCGCACCAAAAACGAGATGGCGAAGTTTCTGATGATGTTCAGCACCCAGCGCCAGCAGAATGCGCAGATCTGGACGGCCAGCGTGGAGGACATGCTGGCACAGTATGAGCGGTACGGCAAGAGCGACAATGCCGAAGCGAAAGCAGAGATCAAAAAGGCGAACGAACGGTTTTTGAACGCGGCCACGAGCCAGGTGGCGCAGACGGCGCTGATCGCGGTGCTGGGGATCGGCGTGAAGTTCCTTTTGCACCGGTGGGATGACCTGCAGGACGAAAACGGCGACATGACCAGGAAGAGTATTCTGGACGCATTGACCTATGACTTTTTCAAGAGCTTTGTGGGCAACTGGACCGGCGGCAGCGAGGTGATGAGCGCAGGGGAGATGATCCTGAACCGCAGCTTTACCAGCTACGACACCATCAGCATGACCGGCATTTCGGCCATCAACGACCTGACCGAGTGCATCGGGAAGGTGTACCAGCTGAACGCCAAGGACACCAGCGGGATGACCGAGGAACAGCTGGAGACCCACAAACAGAAAACGGTGCAGGCCGTGGCCGACATGCTGGGGCAGCTGGGTATGCTGCGGGGCGTACCCTACACGAACCTGAAAAAGCAGGTGCAGGCGGTGACCGGGTGGATGGACACGGCGGCGAACTGGAGCCGGGACGGCGGGAACTTCAACAGCCTGCCGGAGAGCGCCACCGGGCAGTATGACCGGCTGTACAACGCGTATGTGAGCGGAGACCCGGACGAAGCGCAGGCGGCCGTGAAAAAGCTGGACCAGATGGTACAGGCGGGAGCCATTGCCGAGAACAAGATGTACGACCAGCTGAAGACCCGGCTGAAGAAGTACGACGCCGACACCCGGGCGGCGGCAAAGGCACAGATGGAAGGGAACGAAGCCGAGCGGTACCGGCTGGAGACGGAGACCATCGAAGCGCTGTACGACGTGCTGGGCATCCGGAAGAATGTGAAGGAAGACGCGCCGAAGCGGGAAGCCGTGATCGACTGCGTGACCGGGGCCGTGAATGCGCGGGAGACCGAACTGCTGGCAGGCGACAGCGGCGACGTGTACGCCGACCTGAAGGAAGCGGCGGACAGCTGGAACGCCAGGGATGTGCAGAAGGAGTATGACCGCCTTGTGAAGGCAGGCAGGAGCGGGGGTACCGTGAAGAAAAAGATCACTGAGGCGGTGAAGCCGGAGTACCTTGCGGGCAGCGACGCGGACAAGCAGCGAATGGCGGACATGCTGCTGGCCCTGACCGACGCGGACGGCAAGGCACTGTACACCGAAAAGACCTTTACGCAGTGGGAAGAGGCGGCAGAGAAGGCGGCACAGGAACAACCGGAAGAGGATCCGTATGCGCTGCTGCGGTGACAACCAGATGGCAGCCATCCGGTGACGCTTTGTCACCCGTAGAAAACACCCCAGCGGGCACATCACATGGCCTGCCGGGGCGTTGCTGTTAAAAAGTACGCAGTTTCAGCGCGGGAAGAAGGGCGGTACACTGGAAGAAAAACGGAAGGAGGACAAGACCATGCAGGTGAAGATCCTGGAAAAGCATTTCGGCGGGGTGGAGTTTGCCCCGGAGATGAAGGTGCTGCACCTGGGCGGGCAGAGCAGCGCGAACGTAGAGCGGCTGGAATTTACCCTGCCGGAGAGCTGGCAGGGAAAGAGCATCACGCTGCACATCCAGCGGCAGGACGGCAGCCTGCCGGCACCCATCCTGCTGGACGAAAACGCCAGCTGCACGGTGGGCAAGGAGTTCACGGCGTCGCGGTGCGGCAGCTGGATGCTGCTGGCACTGGGGGAGGACGGCTTCCGGGCGCTGACACGGCCGGCACGATACGACTGTTACGAGACGTTGGCAACGGACGGCGACGCGGAGATCAGCCCGACGCAGTACGAGACCTTTGTGGCGCGGGTGCTGGCGTACTCGAACAGCGCGGCGACCAGCGCACAGGAGGCACGGAACAGCGCAGGCGCGGCCGCGCAGGATGCACAGAGAGCCGAGGGAGCGCGGACGGAAGCGGTGACGGCGGCCGGGCAGGCGGTGACCGCGCGGACGGCAGCGGAAAGCGGCGCGAAACGGGCCGAGGAAGCAGCCGAGCGGGCAGAACTGACCGCGCCGGAGGACGGGGCAGTGAAGAGCGTGAACGGCAAGGGCGGTGTGGTGACCCTGACAGCCGGGGATGTGGACGCAGTGCCGGAGGACAGTGCGGGCTATGTGAAAAGCATTCAGCTGACCGGACGGACGCTGACCCTGACCATGGGCGACGGCAGCACCCGGACGCTGCAGACCAAGGACACCACAGTGCTGACCGACATGACCGGCGTGCTGGGCGTGGAACACGGCGGCACGGGGAAGAACACGGCCCTGACGGCGGCGGATGTGGGTGCCTACGGCAAGAACGAGACCTACGCAAAGACGGAGGTGTACAGACGGGAGGAAACCTACTCGAAAACGGAGGTGTACAACCAGAAAGAGGCCGACGCCAAGTTCGGCAGGCCTTACAGCCTGCCGCCCGCTACGGCAGACCAGCTGGGCGGCGTGAAA
>OLPC01000499.1_pt1 | contig 39155 bp, 29 predicted proteins | sample 1672341 | NCBI WGS metagenome assembly OLPC01 (sample SAMEA3136673, study PRJEB25190) | human gut metagenome | reverse complement strand
CCTCACTTTGCGAGCAAAGTGAGCTACAGTGCTTCGCCTCAGACCTTCGCCGAATATTCGCGCAGCGCCCCTTGTTGCTATGCCGCTATGCTATTTGGATCAAAACCGCGCAACAATTAGCATATCCGCCCAACCATCAGTCGAGCATCACGAAGGCCGCCCAATAATAAGGCTCTTTATATTTCTCCCGCACCACCTTCTTGGCGGCTTCAAACGCCTTACGCTTGTCGCTTTGAGCACCGTTTTTCAGGAGATGCTCATAGAATGCTGTCATGAAATCCTGGGTGGCCTTGTCCTTGACCGCCCACAACGACATCACGATGGTGCCGACGCCGGCCTTCTTGAAGGCACGCTGAAGTCCGTAAAGTCCCTCGGCCGTGGCGCGGCCCTGTCCTGTCTGGCAGGCCGACAACACCACCATCTCCGTGCCGCGCAAGTCCATCCGCGCGATGTCTTCTGCCTGCAAGATGCCAGAGAGCACACCGCCCGGCAACGGTTTGCCGAGCCACGCATGGTTGCAGCCGGAAAAGACGAGACCAGAAAGCAACATGGCATCGTCGTAGCCTTTGAGATAATCCACCTTGGCGGCCTCGAGCGGCGTGTAATAAAAACCGTGGGTGGCGATGTGGAGCAAGCGGGGCGCACGGCCGTGAAGACGAAGGAAGGATTCTTCCGTTCCGTTGTTGCCAGAAAGCAACGAGACGTCCCAATGTTCGGCACGCAGGCTGGAGGCAATGGCACGCGCCTCTTTTTCCGTTCCCGGCAAATTCCTATAGACGGAATCTCCACGAAGCAGGCCGCCACGCTCGGCAAGGAGGCCAGAGAGGTCATATTGCTTTGCCTTTTCCTGCATGGCAAGCAAATCCATGTCGTAGTTCAATCCACCATAGACCACCGCCGTTTTCGCAGCATAGGTCTTCGGCGCCTGCTTCCGTCCGAGCAGTTCGCGGGCCGAAGAGAGGCGAACGAAATTGTAATGGTCGCCGAGGAGCGAACCGTCGGCAAGGGGCAACGACTCCAATGCCACGCGGAAGAGCAGTTGCGAGGGGACGTAATAAACCGTTGCGCCCTCTGCCACCTGCCCTTTCAAGGGTTCCCAAAGCAGTTTCAACACGTCGGGGGCGAAATCTTCATCATAGAAGAAGTCGGGCCGCGCGATGTTGAGAGAATCCATCTGTCTTTCGGCAAAGAGCGGTTTCAAAAGCGGGTGTTTCTGGTTTTTCTGAACGACGAAGGCGGCATATTTGCGCCCGTTTGTCTTGGTGACGAAATCCGTGAAGTCAATCAGCACCTCTCCCGGCGCCAACGCCTGCTGAACGCGCTGATAGTCGGCCTCCATAAACGCGGCCATGTCGCGCCAACCCTGGCAGCGCGTTGCCAACTGGGCCTCCAAATGCGATGTTTGTTTCGCGAGATGCAACAGGCTGTCGGCAGAAGCCGTGCCTTTCTCCTTCAAGGTTTTCATCTGGCTCTTCATCAAGGAGAGCTTCCGATAGTCGCGCAAGTTTTCCGCATTTCCCTCACGCTTCAGGAAGTCATAGAGCGAGCGTTCGGAATCGAGCAAGAAAGCCTTCGAAAGCACCAAGGCATCGTAACACGCCGTTGTGAAAGGCGTCTGGTTCTGATTGATTTTCAAAGCATAGGGCGTCATGTTCGTGAGGAGCATAGAAAGGGGACTCCAAAAGGCTTCGCGCTCCGATTGGCTCATCAGCGGAATGCGCCGTTTCAACACCTCACGCAAGCGCTGCGCCGCCGCGACATAATCGTTGCAGCCCGCTTCAAAATGCCCCGCAAAACCTTCGGCATTGGCCAGAAAGATTTGTGCGGTGAGCGTTTTCACATCGTCGTCGCCATATAGCGCCGCCATGTTTTTGGCATACGTCCGATAGTGGGTTTCCGAATCGGCATGGCGGCCCATCTTGTGCTCCATGCCGGCAATGAGGCCCATGAGCACCACGCGCTCGGCGTCGGCCGAGGGATATTTGGCGGCCAGGATGGCATCGGCCTTCTGATAGTTGGCCAAGGCGGCTTCGTGTTCTTCGAAACCGGAATGACACAAGCCGCGCAAACGATACAACGAGGCCTGCTGCTTGGGTTCCTGCATCTGCTGGATGTTGGCAAAGAGGCGATCAACGGCCGCCATACATTGCTGGCGGTCGCCCTTCATGCGATAGATTTCAGCCAAGGACATATAGGGCATGTTGTAGTTGACATCGCTTCTCGGCGTGATTTTCTGAAATTCAACGATGTTTTTCTTGGCATATTCCAAGGCCTCGTCGAAACGCTGGGAGAGCTTATATAGGGCCAGCAACTGGGTATAGACATCGTTTTTGTTGCCTGCTGTCGCACAGATGCCTGTGCCCTCAGCCATCTCCTTCGCGCTCAAGAGCCAGCGCTCTGCCGTTCGATAATCATTGCGTTGGAAAGCCTGGGTGCCTCTGGCATAATAGTAGGCAAATTTCATGGACTCGTTGGAGAAAATGTCAACGAGCGAATCCATGCTCAAGGCATACTGCCGCGCAGCCTCATCATCGCCCATCTGGGCATAGTTTTTCTCCAGCAGCGCCAGTATGTCCATCTGAATGTCGGACAAACCGGCGCTCTTCGCTATGGCCAAGGCTCGCTGGAGTTCAGCGACGGCGCCCGTGAAATCTTCGGTATATTCCAAACAACTGGCCATACTCTTCAGGGAGGAGATGACGTCGCTCTTCTTGCCGTTTTTCTGGAAGCCCTCAAAGGCCTTCCGGTAGCAAACCATCGCTTCGCCGTAGTCCTGCTGCTTTTCGTGTTCCGCGCCTTCAAAATAATACGAGAGAGGGATTTTTGGCAGGAGATATTTCGCCACGGTGGCATCGGCATACGGTGCCACTTCCTCGAAAATGCCACGCGCCCGGGGATAGTCTTTGCTGGCTTCTTTCATATAACGGCTGGCATAAAGACAGCCATTGTAAGCATACAATGCGCCTATCTCCGTCCGCTCTTTCTCCGTGAGGCTACCCTGCAGGAGTTTCTTGGCCAGCAGATAACCCTCTTCATAACGCTCCAATTTACGGTAACAGCTGCAGGCCATCGTCTGGCTGATGACGTACGTTTGGCGTTCTGCCTCACTGCGTTGCAGCACGGTGTTGCGCCCAACTTCCAAAAAGGCTTCGAGGGCCTCAGCGTTTTTCTTGGATTTTTCGAGCGTAAAAGCCTCGTGCATCTTGTCCACCACTGCAGCCTCGCTGAGGTGCTGCGCCGCAGAAGGAAGCGGCACGCAAGCAAATGCCGCGCTGAAAAGCAACGAAAGTAGATATATTTTTTTCATTGGGTTTGACATAGGAGGTTATCACCTAACGGTGTCACATTTGTTTTCCACGTCGGCTGTGTCGTTGTCAAGACTGTCAACCGCTGCCGGCATCGTGCCGTCAAACTGGTCGCCGCTGCCGCGCATCACATCTTCCGCGCCGTTGTTGACAAACATCACGGTCAAGAAGAAACCAACGACAAACAGGGCTGCTATGCCGCCAAGGAAATACCAGCGCTTGCTTCTGCGCGGCTCTTTGGCTGGCGGGGGGCACGCCGGACTGGGCATATTGTTAGGCATACAGGGATTTGGAGCGGGCGCATTGTCCGCAGACGCCACATGACCAAAGTATTCCATCGCCTTCATGGCCTCCAGCTTGCTCATGCGGCTACGCATGGCATCCCTCACCATGATGGTGAACTGATACTGTGCCTTTTTCTCCTCGTCGTTCTCAATCTCGCCCAAGAAAGCGGCCCGTTCTTCCTTTGTCATCTCGCTGCCGTGGAGCAGGAAACGATCTATTCTATCTTGAAAATCCTTATCCATAAACAGTTGGAGTTGCAATTATGAGTTTAGGTATCTGTGGTAAATCTCTTGCGCCGACTTTCGCAAATTCTCCATACACTTGTATTTCATCGTCTTTAGTGCATTCTTCGATTCAAAATTGGGGAGTTCCTGCAAGATGACATCGAGGCTCTTTTCTTCATAATAATACTTCGAGAGCACCTCGTTACACCGCTTCGACATACGCGAAATCACGTCCGAGACGATGTCCATCATCGCGTTTTCCGACGGGTCGTATAAAACGTCCACCGCGTCCAGCCTGCCCCACTCTTCATCCGTCATCTGCTGCTCCGTCTCAGGATTGTAGAGCGTTGGGCGGCTCCTGGTCCATTCCTTATATTTGTTCTTGGCAATGCCCATAAAATAGGTGAGAATGCTGCCGTTGAGCGGCTCGCCGTTTTTTCCCACCACAATGCCATCGCAAGCCATGATTTTCCCGCGCTCAATGTTTTCCCAAAGCGTGATGAAGGAATTTTGGAAAATCTCCATGGCGTCGTTTTCGTTGATGAAAAACAAGCCGCGATAGTTCGTCCAGAAATATCGCTTGCAATAGTCATAGAGTTTGCTCTGCATCCCCACATCCTTTCTGCTCACGCCCGCCACCAGTTTTGCTTCACGCTCTTGAAGCGGCGAGCGAAATAATTTGGCCTTTTCCATTATCTTAATATGTCTGTTAGGTTATCTCTCTTTCTGTAATATCCCGTCATCTGCGGGTTTTGCACAGCGCTGCTGGCATTGTATTTAAAGAATTTACGGATGCACTGCATCAGTTGGTCGTTGTTGCAGCCACCGTTGACTTGAAGTTCGCGATACAAGGCATAAGTCAGTTTGCCAACCGCTGGATTTTTCATTTCCACATTCACCTCGTCGCTCCGACACGCACTGATTGTCACCCACAATTCCGGCAGGCGCTTTGCATTCGGATAATTCTCCGGCTTGGCTTTTCCCCGTGCGACGAGCGCCTTGGCCGCCTCGAAAATCCGTTCCACACCGCGCACCACCTCGTCATCGGCAAGTCCGCGCGTGGCATCGCCGCTATGGCAGGCATCAACCACCACAAATATCTTTCCCTTCTCGCCCACCCGCCGACGGATGGCGCTGAGGTAATAATTAACCTCGTCGTCCGTGAGATGCTTCTCGCCCCGGTCTTTATCGCAGGCTTTCATATAGGCATCGTAGGGAATCCAACACTCGTCGAGCCCATCGACCTCGTCTCCATGCACATCGCGCATCTGCTGCCCGTGGCCAGAATAATGAACATACACGACGTCTCCCTCATCGCACGCCCCTGCCAACTGCTTGAAAGCCTTGACAACGGCCGCCTTCGTGGCCTGCTGATTAACGAGCGTTGTCACCTGCCGAAAGCCCGCCGTCCGCAACATGTCTTTCACATAAGCCACATCCTTATCTCCGTTTATTTTCGCCCATTCCTTATCGGCCTGCATGCCGAGTCCGATGACGAGCGCACGCTTCGTCTTCGCAGTAATTTGAAGGAAACAGATGAGGCAAAGGAGGAGGCAGATGAAATGTCGCATAAGCGTGAGATTGATTTTTGGGGAGAGCTATATTCGTAAGTAGGTGTTCAGAATTAGTTTATATTGAATTGTCGTATTATTTTGTTCCTACAGCTGTCTTGAAGAAGGAGCGTAGCGGGCTACGTGACTGATGAAAGACTGTTGTAGGGGCAAAAGAATGCGGCAAGGCAATATTAAACTGGCTTATCCCTGCATGGATAGTATAAACTAATTTTGAACACCTACTTATAATCTGTAAAGATGACGGTTTTATCCCACTTGGCAAAGCAAAAAACCAGTTTTTTGACGGCAGAACAGAAAACAGATGATTCGGCAGGGGATTCCGCCCCGAAAAAGGATATTTGCCGCGCCAAGGGGTCCTTCAGAAGTCGCTGGTCTGATACAGAACAAACCTCGGCAGAGCATCAAACTTGTTTGAATACCTTGCCGAGGTGCAGCCTGTATTTTTTGTGATAAAGATTTCTTCTAAGTAATGGTGAAAGAATAAGTAGGTAGTCAAATTTCATAAATCTGACCACCTACTTACCTTCAGAGTTTTCATGGATGTCCGCTTCATTTACCCTCCTCTTCATCAAAGGCTTCATTAGCCATACTTGCATATAGGTTGCGACGTTCTGATTCTGACGCTGGAGCCGCGCAACAGTCATTCATCTCATCTGTTTTCTGTTTTGCCAGACGGCTGAAGAGATTCATACGAGTGTTGCAGTCCTTCTCCATCGAAGCACGTGTACCCACGTCGCTATAGTCGAAATTTCGTGCATTGCGGATAGACATAGACATGGCAACCTCAACAGAGTCTTGATTGGCTCCCATATAGGTGAATGACCATCCCTCACCACGAAGTCGCTCCACAAGTTCCTTGATGCTCTTGCCGTTGTACTCGCGGGAAGCATTTTCCATACCGTCCGTAATAATCGTAACGACCACCATCGCATCTGGCAACCCCTGAACATGTCTGTGCATACGAGTGAGCGTGAAGCCCATAGCGTCATAGAGAGGGGTCGAGCAGCATGGCTGGAAATCCTCAATCTTCAACGGATTGGCCTCCGCCACCGGAGTATTGTCATACAAACGTTTTGTCTCACAGCTACAGAATGTCACCAACGACACAAAATGGTCTTGGGTGTCGGCAAACTTTTCCTGGGCTTTCTTGATACCTGCCAAAGTCTCGTTGAACCCGTCAACAGCAGCTCGGCGTATGCACCCCATCGAACCGCTACGGTCGAGGATGATGACATTGAATACCTGGGTCTTCTGAATTTCCTTCTTTGTTTCCATTTTCTTTATGTATTACAGTTGTTAGGGAAATGAGCGCATTGCCCAATCTTGGATTTTAGTTATTTATGATGCACGGAGAAAGAAAGTAACCATCGGGTAGCCGAGAATCTAAATTTCTATTCATATATAATTATAATACAAACAGGCAGCCTGCTTTGACGGTCTGTTTTCTGGTTCAAGGAGAAAACCCCATTACTTATCTTTTTCCTGACCCGCCACAGGAAGAGCAACGTCCATCGGAGCAATTAGGGCAAATCAGTTTTTTGCCAGTACCAAAAGAACTTTCATAATACCAATGTTTGCCGTTGCATGTGCGGCACTTTCCCGTTCCATAACAAAGGCTGCAGGAACGACCACTTGATGATGACGAACTGCTTGATGTTCCTGACGAACTGCTACTGTACCCCGCAGAAGAAACCGTGTTAGGAACATAAGTAGCATTGCCCACAGGCATAGTAGCCGGCATATAGCCGCCCATCGGAGCTGTTCCCATTGAACTGAGCCCCATCAACACGCCCTGCCCGAAATCTCCGCAGGAGGACAGCAAAAGCGTCATTGAAAAAATTGAGAGTAGAGTTTTGATTTTCATGTATTCGATATCCATTAAGTAGGTAGTTAATATTATTCTTGGCGTGTTTCCTTTATACCGTCATTCCGATTATCTAATTTGTGGCGTCGTACATAGACAAATAAAAAAAGAGTATCACGGCATTATATTGGAACCATGTCGTGACATCTCTTTTATTTGTGTTCTAACAACTATCTATTTGCGTCAACTTTTTTAGCAATTCTTACACTAACTTCATATAGTAAGTATAACGGGATTGTTACCAAAACAAGAGTCATCAAATCTGGAGGTGTTATAATTGCAGCAACAAGCATAATGACTATCAAAGCATGTTTTCTATATCTCGCCAACAATCGTGAAGATATAAATCCCAACTTTGCCAAAAAATACATAATTACTGGTAATTGAAAAACGACCCCCATAATAAATGTCAAAGATGTAAATGTTTCAATATACGAATTCAACGTAATGGTACTGCGAATATTTTCTGAAACACTATATGTACCCAAAAAACGGAATGAAATAGGGAATAATATATAGTAGCTCATGAGCACACCTACTAAAAATAATAAATATATTATTACCGCTACGCTTACCGAGTATTTCTTTTCATTTTCGTAAAGTGCAGGAGACACAAATCTGAATAGTTCATAAAGAATATAAGGCGAAGCCCCTAATAGTCCCAAATATATAGACGTAGTGATGTGAGCCATGAATTGACTGGACAAATCTGTTGCAATCAAATCAACATGAAACTTTTCAAAATGGAAATCATAACCACAGAACGACACTATATTCTCTATAAACGTATATGTGGTAAAATTGTATTCACTCGGGGCTAATAATATTCCCCAAATAGCCTCCTTACAAAAGAAAACAATTACAGAGAGTGTGCCAGCAACAGCAATAATGCGAAATAACATTCGGCGAAGCACTTCTAAATGTCCACCGAATGTCATTAAGTTAGAATCGTTTGCTTTAGTCATTCTTCAATTCATCTTTTGATGGATTTTCTTCAGACTCTTTCTTTTCTACTTCCTCACTAGGATTCTCATCGTTTTTTTTGGTGTCGTTGACTCCTTTCTTAAACTCACGGACACCTTGTCCTAAGCCTCGCATCATTTCTGGTAGTTTTTTACCACCAAATAAGAGTAAGGCTATACCACCAATGAGAATCAACTCGGTGGAACCAATAAATAGCAACTGTGTTGCAAATAGTAATTGTGTCATTTATTTATTCTATTACAAGATAAATATTACATGTATCGAAGTCGATTTCCCAATTACCGCCATCGACACTTTCCCAATTATACTTTTGTCCCATACGATTCCACCAGTTTTGGAACTTAGCTCCAGTCTCGCCGAGATCTTTCACCAGTTTCTCATATAAAGCCTCATTTTCTACTGTGAGAATTTGGGACAACTCGTTTAATCCATTGCGACGTTCGAAGAGCGTCTGAATCTCATCACGCTCTTCAGGTGTTACCTGCCCTACAAGTTTTTTTGTCATATTATTATTTGATTGAATCTATTATACTTTTTATTGTATCAGATGTTACTAACTTTGAAGTTCCTTTACAAGAATTCATACATGAGGCTACACAGGTTGTTGTACACGCATCAACACACGTATCAACACACGTTTTATCACAAGTATACTTGCAGTTCCCAGCACAGCCGCTCGAACATGACCTTCCACATTTATTTCTACAACTATCAGCACAACCGCTCGAGCATGATTTCCCACACGCATTGCTACAACCATTCATTGCACTACCAGTACATTTTCCGTCACAGGCCGCTCCACACATCGTATAGCATGTACCTTGACAACTTTGATAGCATGTACTTTGACAACTGAAACGACATCCAGTCACAATATTTGCAATGGCACCTACTGATGGCAAAATTGTTAACGCCATTACAGGCATTATTTTCGCCATCCTCTTGAAAAAATTTCTTCTGCTGATTATATCACTATCACCATTCTTCTCTCTTTTCATATGGGTCTATGTAATCTATTTCTTTTATTTCTTCTTGTTCTGTAAGAAAAGAACCATGCTTGCGAATGTTATTTAGTAGTTTTCTGCTGGCATTGCGTTCCAGATGTGCAACGACACATTGCTCATGTGAAGGCGTGTTCACTTCCAGTGTAGTCTTTCGGTTCAGCCAAACACATCGCTTACATTGATATGCATCACAGTTCCGACATATTGGAGCATGGTCCAGTTTGTATAGCTGCGGATTTTTGATGTCTAATCCTTCTTTTAAAGAACCTATACTATATCCTTTTTGACATACTTCATCCAATGATTTTTCAGTACCATCACATTCTTTCGATAGATAAAAGGCCGGACAAATATAAAACTTGCCATTGGGTGCTAATGTTATATTTTCAACACCTGCATTGCAGTTATTCATGCCATTAAGCATCATACGATCGGTAAGGATATTCAATTGGGGGGATTTTCCCTCTAAGTAGCAAGTTTTGAGAACGTCACTAAGGTATACCAATACTTCTTTGTATTTGTTGAAGTCTTCTTCTGTGAAGTTTTCTATGTCTGTTATTACAATATTCAAACGACGTGAAAAACTTATGATATCCTTTATAAGTTTATATCTATCGAACAAATCTTCTTTGCTTGTTCTTAGAGTGTAGATTCTATCTTTGTCAAAAGAGGAAAACTGTATGCCATTCCAATCATGATGAATAATCACATCCGCATTTTTGCGCAATTCGTCATCTTCACATGAAGAAGAGACAATATCACTATGGTCTATAGTGTCTATAATTTCCTTATACTCTTGTGGCAATTCGTAGTTTGGATAAACAAACTGAATCATGAGATTTTCCTTCATTCCATAAAAGATGCCTTGATTCAAGTCTTCGATTGAAATAAGTTTCTTTTCGTGGCAGGTGTTCTCATAGTGACAATAAGATGTAGAGGTGTTGTCAAGTAATATAACGAGGTATTGTAACATATGATTTAGCAATTTGAAAGATTTGACTCTCTTTTGTTCTTTTCAAACTCCTCTCGGGTTCCTTCAAGTTCGAGTTTGCGATAGAGTTTGTTCCAATAATAATTATTGGCACGCACACGCGCTTTGTGCATTTTGCAAATGGCAGTGGCACGTTGATATGCTGTAGGTGTTTCTGCTGCATCATAATTCTCACCTTGACACCAAGCACAACCACTTGCAACTTCACATTTCATGCAGTCTTGGTTACTTTGTGTACTTCTATCTAATGTCAAGAAAGGCCTTAAACGATTTTTATCGATTCCATCATTAACATTACCAATAGTCCAAGCTTTCTTTGAACGTAATGAGTATTGTGCAAAACGGGTGCAAGGATAGAAAAGTCCTGCAGCATCAATAGAAAGCATTCGACCCGCACCACACCAATTCTGATTTTCCAATTGTTGATTCATAGGTTTGCCTATATGCTCACTAAAGAATGAACAAGTATATTCTTTGTAATAGCCATTCTCTATAATCTCATCAGCTAATAACATTAATTGGTCCTCGAATAAAGAATCATCACCTTCACACCAAACATCTTCGAAAACACAGTTAATGTTTACCTCATGAATACCTAATGAATACAAGTGGATAACACTTTCTTTGATAAAAGGTATATCCGCACTACTTATCGTAACTTTTGTTCCACCGTACGGAAATTGTTTCAACCAAAGAGGAATATTTCGTACCACATCATCATACGAACCACGTTCCTTGCCTAGACCTTTCCAAATTCGATTTAAGTCATGCTTCGCTTTTGTTCCGTCTATTGTTATTCCTATAGATAGATGGTTCTTATTTTTTTTTATAAAACGCTGTACCTTTTCACTATCATAATTGATTCCATTTGTCGAAAAAGAAAAACGATACGAGTTAAACCAATGGTGATTTCTACGAAAAAGTTCTTTCTTAATGTAATCGCATATATGTTCTATTAAATCAATTTCCAAAAATGGCTCACCACCGATAAAATCCCAAACTACTGACTCTTCTTGGAAATCACTTTCATGGCTCAAAATATAGTCTATTGCTTTTTGCGCAACGTCCCAAGACATGCGTTCTTTCTCATTTTTGCCAACAAGATAACAATATTTGCAGGCAAGTTGACAATCTTTAGTTACAATGAAAGTAATGCTCTTAGCTATACCAGATTGCCAGCTTTCGGTTCCTTTTTTTATTAAATCCATATTCTTTATTTTTATTTATATCACATATTATATTACACATGTAAAACAAGTATTCTTACAAGATGATTGACATGAACCCAAACAACCACCATGACAGAATCTCCTATCACAAGTATTCGCACAAACACCTTTACATGAAGAGATTCCGCATTTCCTCGTACAAGATATTCTGCTACTTTTTTTACAACCACCAGAACATGACGAACCACTGTTCCCTGCACAGGCTATACTACAAATACCTTTATAGTTACCCAAACATCCTCCACAACATCCAGTTCAGTGGTCTCTACGTTTTTCAAATATTTCGAGAAAACGTAAGCTTTCCTATTTTTGTAGAAAATTTCTGCCCATAAATTCACAATAGGGACAACCTTAACCTCCTCATTTTTTTATAGTTTACCTATAATAAACAATTTTGTAATAGGCTTGCTACGAACATTAAGAACAGAAGTTGATACGACCTTATGTGTTTCCTAACACATCGCTTGTAATGTACACCCCAATAAAGGAAACATAAATACCAATCGCAAACCTATTGTAGGTATAGTTTTTCTTAGCAAATAGCATAATAGAAATGCATTAACTAATGCGATGTGTAATGATTTTATTCAATACCCATCGCATTTTAATAGACCTATTAATATCGCGCTACCGATGTACAAGATCTGTGGCAATATCCTTGACATGTTAGACGACATGTAGTATTACAGCCACCATTACAATAGTTACTACACCCCCTAGCACAACCATCTGTACAACTTCCGTCACATCTGCCACTACAAGCAGAACCACATCCAACAGAGCATGCGTAATTACATCCCATAGGATCTTTTTCTGCAGCATTTAAAACAGCAGGTGCATTAGCGAGCACTATAGCTCCTAAGATAGGCAATGCCCCCTTGGCTGCCTTTTTGAAGAACTCTCTTCTTGACTGGAGTTCCTCGTTCTTTCCATTCTTTTTCATAATGAATTGAATTAAATTAAACAATATGCCTTTCGGCGTTATTTTATAAACTCGATAAAGTCTGTTGGAATATGAGCTGTTGCCACCAAACATAGCCCTAATAATTCGACAACAACACGCTTTTGTCCTACAACGCGAGCAACCTTTCCAATATTCCCTTCAAGCTCTCCACCTATCACCTTTACCATATCAGCGCTTTTATAATGGCATTGTTATGACGACACTATCCGTACATGTTCACTATCTGTACTTGTAGCTTTTATAAAGTTGTATTCTTATGCTATGTCTTTTGGCTGTTTTTAAAATTTGACATCTGTCCCATAGCCCGCCATACTTCCTCTCCCCAATTTTTCATAGCCAACAAAAATACTGGTCAAAATTGATTTACTTATTCTTCCCTCATTACTAATTTGAAGACATTTCTATTTCCAAGGAATGATGCCCCTCTCTTCCATTCCCGGAACTCTCCCCCACCTTCTCCAAAAATGCACTGGGAACGAAGGCGGTGGCGAGGTAACAGATGCTTTTGATTTCCAAGGCAACGCGCTGCTGGCCGGCCACGCGGATGACGCGACCGACAAAGCCTTTAAATTCGCCCTCCTTGACGCGCACTTGGTCGTTGCTCTTGAAATGGCAACGAGAAACGGGGAGGGTCATGACATGGGGATTGGAGGTGATGGTGGCACGAACGATGTGCTGCATGACGTCTTCAGAAAGAATGACGGGAGGACAGAGGCCCGTCTTGCTCTCGGGCTTCTCTGTCTTGTCGAGATAATAGCGGATGTAAGTGGCCGTTGGGGCTGGAGACTTGACGATGGAATGCGACTCTATGCGCGTCATACGTGCAAAAATCAAATTGGGGAAAAGAGGCTGCTTGACGCGCTTCTTTTTCCCCAATACGATTCTCTCCACATATTGCATCGGCACATAAGTGGGTATGTTTTTAGCTTTTAAATCTTCAACGGCCTTATCTATGCGGCCGTAGGTGACACGCAGGACAAACCAGCAAGGCACTTTCCAACGCGGCGCTACCTTCGGAGCATAATTCGTGGACACCCCTGTGTGTGAGTCGGCAGCCGACGGGCTATGGACTTCGGGGAGGACATCGGAGGCAAATCCGGTGCTGAGAGGCTCTGCCCCGCCTCCTTGGGGTTCCACATTAGACAATGTGTTCATTTCTTACGTTCTGGAAAAACAGGCAACGGACGTGTCGTCCGGTTTTCTCGCCAGTGTTCTTTCATATTGTGTGATGTTTTCCCCGGATGGTTTTTTCATGCTTAAGTTCTTATCGTTTTAAGCTCTGACATCCGGAGGTGTTTTTTCACCACCACCATTAAACTATCATTAATCCGATTTACACATATTGCAATGTCGGCTTTAATAGTCTGCCGCAAAGGTATGAAATTTTCTTGGCAAACAAGGATTATTTTCTATTTTTCTATAGTTTTTTTGATGGCGAAAAAACACAGACGTTCCAAAGACATGAGCCGCCCACGGGAGTTTCTTTGTCCGCAACGAAAGGCGGATTTGCATCAATTCCTGAGCGTATTCCTGACCCTCAGGACTTTTCTGCCAATACTGGCGTTTTACTAAGGGTGTGTAAAAACACAAAAAAAGCGTGAACCTTTCGTTGTCGTTCCACCTTCGAGGCTCTCGCATTTGCCCTGTACCGTCGAACGAACAACGAACAGAGCCCACGCCGATATGATATACCATCTGATGCTACCCAGAAACGAAGAGACATGTCATGGCACGCACTAAAAAGTGCTGCCATGACATTACTCATCTAAACTGGGTAGGCGAATAACCACATCACCTGGGCATCTATCGTTGCCTTGTCTTGACGGTACATGAAACTTGCGAGATTTCGAAGATCAAGAACAAGCGTTGATAAACGCCTTAATATATGTCGATCTCCTGTTTCCCACCCATACCCCACTTCTGCTTCGGTCCGAAGAACTGACCTTTGACTTCTGCTCGGCGTAGGCTCAAATTAACCTTTGTTCTTAAATCGCTCCATCTGGAGGCGCTCCCAAACAAAGGATTAATTTAGGAAATCAATTGCAAAAGTAGTGAAAAGTTTAGATGAGGGAAGCTTCTCAATATAAATATTCTGATGTTTTACATCATTTAACAAATCCGTATATTTACATTTTCCGAGTTCGCTGGCAAAGGTGAGGGCTGCCATCGGCTTATGTTTCAAATTCAACTCGTGTTGGGTGTGATTTCTTTTTTATCCATAGGGCGGGTTTGCTTTCGGAGGGTGCACAAACTGGCGGACGGTTTTTTAGTAAAACGCCTTGAAACGCCTTCTTTAGTAATGGTAAGTAGGTATTCAAAATTAGTTTATACTATCCATGCAGGGTGAAACGTTTTGTTTTCTTATCTCTCTATGAACAAAACGCCTGGAAAGTAACCCACGTTTCCAGGAAATCAATAAGAATGTGGCTGGCAATTGGTGAAAGGGACCTTGAAAGTCTGCATCTATTGTTGCCGTTTCATGGTCTATTTTTCTCAGCGAACGCGGGAGCAGACGCGAATGCGTCTGGGAGCAGAGACGAATGCGTCTGGGGGCAGAGGCGGTCGTGCCTGGGAGCAGAGGCGGATGTGTCTGGGAGCAGAGGCAGATGCAGACGGGGCGAAGTTCGCTGACAAGTTGGGAATTTGTATTTACGAGGCATCGGGAGAGATGCCCGCTGCGAGTCTGGTTTGCGTTGCATCAAGTCTGTCGGCCCCGTTTTGCAAGCGAATCCAGACTGACAGACGGCGCGGAAACAAGTAGGAGCCGCCTCACCGCAGATGCGGCGAAGTGGCTCCTATAATATAAGTAAGTCGGTGGGCAAAATTAGTTTATGCTGAATTGTCGTATTATTTTGTTTCTATAGCTTGCCGCCCTCCCCTCTCAGAAATCGTAGAACAGTCGGGCACAGACCACGAAGAAATCGCCGTCGGCATTCGTGACGTATTGGCAGCAGGGCTGCACGCCCAAAGAGCGGGTGAGCTGGCGCCGCCACGTCATTTCAACGGAGTACTCGCGGCCCTGTTGGAAAAGGGCATACTGCCCGGAGAGGCCACACGCATTGCGGCTGTCTTGATAAACGCAGCCCACTTCACCATAGCGGCGGCAAGCGTTTGAGTGACAGGTGTTTTCAGAATACTGCGCCATAACGGAAATGCTTTTTTCTTCGGTTTTCCACAGGGGTTGCTCACCATAGGCCCACCAGGCGCAGCTTGTTTCTGCCGCAGGAGATTCCGTCAGCAATTCGCCTTCTTCGTCAACGGCGAACTGCCGACTGTGGACAGCTACGCCTGCGAAGTAATGCCCGTCGCGGTGGGAATATTCCAATTGCGAAATGTTGAAAACGCCGTCTTCTTTCGGACGCACGAGAAAGGGATTGTCGTGGCGGCGCCAACCGTTGTAGCCCACACCATTATATAAGGAGTTTCTGAAGGTCCATCCGTTTCGGCTTACATCAAAATAAACCGTCAGGCCGGAGAAGGGATAATTGGCAATGGGATAGCTGGCGGCGATGGTTGGAAAGATGCCACACGAACTGTTGACGAAGAGCGACGTGGCATCCGACGTGAAGAAATCTTCGTTGACGTTGCGCACACCGAGAAAGACATTGGCATTCTCCCAGGCGTGGCGATAGCCCAACACGGCCAAGGCCGCCACATTGTTGTCGGCTTCGATGTTGGAAAAGGCCTGCCAGTCTGTCCCGATTCCCTCTTTGGCTTTGGCCATGTGGAGCGTTGCCGCTTCAAGATAGTCGGTTCCGCTTTTTATCGGCAGGTTCAAATCGAGCCTCAACAGGTTGAGCCAATTGGTTTTCTTGTTTGTGTTCCACTGCCATTCGGCGGTGTAACTGCCGCTGAAACATTGGGAGAAACAAGGCAGAGCAAAGAGACTGCCGGCCAAAAGGCAAAGGCAGAGGAGGGATTTTCGGATATTCATTGGTTTCATGAAACGTTTTATCTTAAGTAGGCTACTTATTAATATTAGAGCGACGGGCAATTCACTGGTTCGCAAAGCAAAGCTAACAAGTTTTTGCGGCACTGGCAAGAGAAAGGCAACGATAAGTGGGACATTATCTTGGGTTTTCGGGCAAATCCATTGGGCGAAATCTCGGATATTCCACATATTTTGCGTAAGTTTGCACTTTAAGTAGGTAATCAAAATTATTTATGAAATACTCCTTTGTCATCCCCGTATTCAACCGCCCCGATGAAGTGGACGAACTGCTTGAGAGCCTGACGAAACAATCGCTTCAGGATTTCGAAGTTCTCATCGTGGAAGATGGTTCATCGCAGCCCTGCCAAGAGGTGGCAGAGCGCTATGCCGATGCGCTCAATGTGCGCTATTTCATGAAAGAAAACTCGGGGCCCGGCGGCTCGCGCAATTATGGCGTGGAACGGGCGAAGGGCGAGTATGTCATCATTCTCGACAGCGACGTGGTGCTGCCGGAGGGCTATCTTCAGGCGGTTGACGCGGAACTCAACGCCGCGCCCTGCGATGCTTTTGGAGGCCCCGACCGCGCCCATGAGTCGTTCACGCCCATGCAGAAAGCCATCAACTACGCCATGACGTCTTTCTTCACCACCGGTGGCATCCGTGGCGGAAAGAAGAAGATGGACAAGTTTTATCCGCGCTCGTTCAATATGGGGGTGCGCCGAACGGTCTATGCCGCACTCAATGGTTTCAGCAACATGCGCTTTGGCGAAGACATCGATTTCTCCACGCGCATTTTTGAGCAAGGCTATGCCTGCCGCCTCTTTCCAGAGGCCTGGGTTTGGCACAAGCGCCGCACCGACCTTCGAAAGTTTTTCAAGCAAGTGCACAACTCGGGCATCGCCCGCATCAACCTCACTAAGCGCCATCCTGGCACGCTCAAACTCGTGCATGCCTTGCCTGCCGTTTTTGCCGCTGGCTGCGCCCTGCTGGTGGTGCTGACCGCCGTGGCCGCCGCCCTTGGCTGCCCCCATTGGTGGGTATGCCTCACGCCGTTTGTGCTTTTCGCCCTCATCATCTGTGCTGACGCCACCCGCACGGCCCGCAGTCTGGGCGTTGGCCTACGCGCTGTGGCCGCCGCTTATGTGCAGTTGCTTGGCTATGGCACAGGATTCATCCGTGCTTTTTGGCGCCGCTGCGTGCTCGGCAAGGGCGAATTTGAAGCTTTCAAAAAGAATTTCTATAAATAAGGAAGGTTACAAACGTCATGGCCGACAACGATCACACCATCATCCAAGACCTCAAAGCCGACGAGCGCCCAAGAGAGCGCCTCATCAAGCATGGTCCTTCAGCCCTACGCAATGCCGAACTGCTGGCCATCCTCATCGGGTCGGGGTCGACAACGGAAAATGCCGTTAGTCTCATGGAGCGCCTGCTCGTTGACCATCGCAACAGTCTAGGCGACGTGGGCAAGATGACGCTCGAACAGCTCTGCCGCTACAAAGGCATCGGCGAAGCGAAGGCGGTGTCGATTCTTGCAGCCTGCGAACTGGGCAAACGGCGGCAGGAAGAGCACGTGGAGGAACGCCCCAGCGCACAATCGTCGGAAGACATTTACCGCTACTTCCTCAACAAACTTCGCGACAATCCCGTTGAAGAATGCCACGTGTTGTTGATGAACCACAACCTACGCATCATCGGCAGTGTCTGTGTCAGTCGCGGTGGCATCACGGGAACTGTGGTCGACGTGCGGCTCGTTCTCCGCGAGGCCATCCTCGCCAACGCCACGTCCATTGCGCTCTGCCATAACCATCCTTCGGGCAGTTCCAAGCCCAGCCGGGAAGACGACCGCCTGACGCAAAGGGTGAAGGAAGCGGCGAAAGCTATGGACATACGCTTCATTGACCACATCGTCCTCGCTGACGGCAGCTATTACAGCTACAACGATGAGAGCCGGCTCTGATCACTCTGACACACCTAAGTAATGGTGAAAGAATAAATCGTTGAACAAAAAGACAGGGCATAAGTTATAAATCCCTACTCCACAAAATTGGTCAAGTTATTTTTTCACCATTACTAAACCTCAAGCCAACATATATCCCAACATGACATCAGAAGAAAAATTGAAATTGGAAGAAAGGGTTGTTGAAATCCTCAAAACGGTTTACGACCCAGAAATACCTGTTGACATCTATAACCTCGGCCTCATCTACCGCATCGAACTCCACGATGATGGGACGCTCGACGTTGACATGACGCTCACTGCCCCAAACTGTCCGGCAGCCGACTTCATTGTTGAAGACGTGCGCATCAAGCTCGATGGCATCACTGGCATAAAGGAAGCCCACGTCAACCTCGTCTTTGAGCCTGAATGGGACAAGGACATGATGAGCGAAGAGGCCAAACTCGAATTGGGGTTTATGTAATGTCCACCATTACTAACCCAAAAGCTTTCTGCCAATCTTTTTCATCTTACGACAATACGCTTTCAGCCCAATGAAAAATATCTATTTCCTCTCCGACGCCCACTTGGGCAGTTTGGCCATTCCACACGCCCGAACTCAAGAGCGCCGCTTGGTCAATTTCCTCGACAGCATCAAGCATAAGGCGGATGCCATTTATCTCTTGGGCGACATTTTCGACTTTTGGCACGAATATAAATACGTCGTCCCGAAGGGCTACACGCGCCTACTTGGAAAAATCAGCGAACTGACTGACATGGGCGTGGAGGTGCATTTCTTCACTGGCAACCACGACCTCTGGGTGCACGATTATTTTGAAAAGGAATGCGGCATGACCATCCACCGCCAAAGCACCACACTGGAAATCTATGGTAAGGTGTTTTATCTGGCACACGGCGACGGCCTCGGGTCGACCGACCGTTCGTTTCGCTTCCTCCGCTCCGTGTTCCACAACGCCACCTGCCAGCGCCTCTTCGCCGCCCTACACCCACGATGGGGCATGGCTTTTGGACTGGAATGGGCACGGCGCAGCAGAATGAAGCGCGTGGACGGTAAGGAACCAGAATACCAAGGAGAAGACAACGAGGAACTCATCCGATTTGCCAAAGACTATCTCTCCACACACCCCGACATCAACTATTTCATCTTCGGACACCGCCACATTGAGCTCGACCTCATGCTCTCGCGCACCACGCGGGCCATCATCCTCGGCGACTGGATAACGGAATTTTCCTATGCCGTGTTCGACGGCGAGCACATGTTGCTGGAAGAATTTGTGGAAGGAGAGACACAGCCCTGACCTATGGTCTGCCCCCTTTTCCTGTACCCCTTAACGCCATTCGTCATCCCAATATTTCACCCATACCAAATCGACACCACAATGGACGAATTTTTCTTGAGCGCCCAACACATCGTGAAGCGCTTTGCCAACCACACGGCACTCAATGACGTGAGCATTGACGTGCCCCGCGGAAAAATTTTCGGTCTGCTGGGCCCTAACGGGGCAGGCAAGACAACGCTCATCCGCATCATCAATCGCATCACCGCCCCCGACAGCGGTGAGGTCATCTTCGACGGCCATCCCTTCTCTGCCGACGATGTGACACGCATCGGCTATCTGCCTGAAGAGCGCGGCCTCTACAAGAAAATGAAGGTTGGCGAACAGGCCGTTTATCTGGCCATGCTCAAAGGACTGAGCCGCGCGGAAGCCACAAAACGCCTGCACGACTGGTTTAAGCGTCTGGACATCATGGCCTGGTGGAACAAAAAACTGGAAGAACTCTCGAAGGGTATGCAGCAGAAGGTGCAGTTTGTCATCACCGTGCTCCATCAGCCGCAACTCGTGATTCTCGATGAACCCTTCTCGGGCTTCGACCCCGTGAATGCCGAGATTCTCAAGCATGAGATACTGCGTCTGCGCGATGAAGGTGCCACCATCATTTTCTCCACCCACAACATGTCGTCTGTTGAAGACATCTGCGACAACATCGCGCTCATCAACAAGTCGCAAGTGGCCCTGAGCGGCAAAGTCGACGAGGTGCGTGAGCGCTATCGCAGCGGCATCTTCGAGGTGAAGGCCACAAGCGGCAGCCTTGATGGGATGTCGCCGCTCTTTGAAGTCAACAACGTGCAGACGGTGGGCGGACTGACCACGTACAAACTCACAAAAGCCCCTGGCGTCAGCAACGGCCAACTCGTTACCGACCTGGTCGGCCGTCTTGAAATCCGCTCTTTCTGCGAGCAGATGCCATCCATGCAGGAAATCTTCTTGAAGGTGGTGGGGGCAGAAAATCCGAAAGATGCTGCCACAACTCATGAACCTCTAAAAGCGGAATAGAAAATGAACAAGACACTGATTATCATACAGCGCGAATTTATGACGCGCGTCAAGAAGAAATCCTTCATCCTCCTCACCATCCTGATGCCCTTCATCTTCGCGGCACTCATCTTTGTGCCGCTCTGGCTCGCTTCGATTAAAGACACCGACCAGAAGGTGGTGAAGGTGGTCGACAAAACGCAGCAATACGTGAGTCTCTTCAAAGACAACACCACGTACCACTTCGAACCGGCAGAAGCCGACAATGCCGCATTCTATGCCGACGGGACGGACGTTGAAGCGGTCATCGTTATCACGGGCAACCTCGTTGACAATCCTAAGGCCGTGAGCATCAATTCGCCGCAACCCGTGTCAAATGAGTTGCTGAGCTACACCCGCGAAGTGCTCAACAACGAAGTGCGGCGTGCCAAGCTCAAAAGCTATAACGTGCCGCAGCTCGACAAGATCATCGACGACGTGCAGAGCGACTTCGACATCAAAACCGTCATCAAAAAAGAAGACGGACACGAAAGCGCCTCCGACACCAACATCGCCATCGCGGCAGGCTTCATCTTCACGTTTCTCATCTATCTCTTTGTCATGACCTACGGCGCTGCCGTGATGCAGAGCGTGATGGAGGAGAAAACCAACCGCATCATGGAGCTCATGGTGTCGAGCGTGAAGCCATTCCAGCTTATGATGGGCAAAATCATCGGTGTGGCGCTCGTGGGTTTCCTGCAACTCATCATCTGGGGCGTGATGTTTGCCGTCATCCTCTTCATTTGCGGCAGCATCTTCGGCACTTCGCAGGTGCCGGCCGACCCGATGCTGACGGCACAAACGGCGGCCATGCAGCAGAGCATGCCTTCAGAAACCAGTGAGATTCTCGCCGCCATCATGAATCTGCCATTCGCCGAACTCGGCATCATGTTTGTGTTTTATTTCGTGGGCGGCTATCTGCTCTACGCCTCTTTCTTCGCAGCCGTCGGCGCCAGTGTCAACGCGCAAGAAGATAGTTCGCAGTTTGTCATGCCCGTGGTGCTCATCATGATTTTCGGCCTCTATGCCGCCATGTACAGCGCCGACAACACCAATGGTCCACTCGCCTTTTGGGCTTCCATCTTCCCCCTCACCTCGCCCATCGTCATGATGGTGCGCATCCCCTTCGGTGTGCCCTGGTGGCAGGAAGTTCTCTCCCTCGGCGTGCTCTACGCCACCACCATCTTCTTCATCTGGCTCAGCGGTAAAATCTACCGCGTCGGCATTCTGATGTACGGCAAAAAGCCGAGCTTGAAGGAAATGGCGAAATGGATTCGGTATAAATAGCTGAGACGCTGGCCCAACCGCCTGCGCAATAATTTGAACACCCATAAAATGCCTGTCTGAATCCCTCGTCGGCTTCAGGCAGGCATGATAAGTAATGTTGAAAGAATAAGTTCCGCAATTTTGCACCTGCATTTTTGAGCTATTTTTGAGCTTATTCGAAGGAGCAATGCGAGCATTGTGACTGAGAATAAGTTCGAAAAGAGCCGAAAAGGCAGGGGAGGAAATAAAATATTACTTGCCAACGGCAAAATTGCGGAAGTTATTTTTTCAACATTACTAAGTAGTAGTAAACCACTTACTCCCCTCAAACAAACGGGTTCTCCGGGAACCACCCTTCGTTAGAAACAGATACATCTATATATGGCAAACGTAAAATCATTAGTCAAAAAACAAATCCGCCTCGATGTTGTCTTCAGCATCATTTGGGCGAGACGTAGGAATTACCTCATTCCCGTCGGCACCACCCTCATCGCCTTTTATCTGCTGATGTGTTGCGTGCCGCGCTACTATTCGGTGAAGGTGATGCTTGCCCCTGAATATGAAACGCCCTCTGTCGGCGGCGGACTGTCGAGCCTCGCCTCCATGGCCAACATCAATTTGGGAAGCCTTGGCGGCTCCAACGATGCCATCATCCCCACCATCTATCCCGACCTCATGAAGAGCACGGACTTCATCGTGCCGCTCTTCGACGTGAAAGTCACCACCAGCGACGGCAAATTCTCTGGTCCTTACAGCACCTATCTCAAAGAGGCTTGCAAAGCCCCTTGGTGGGACATGGCCATGATGTATGTGGGAAGCCTGATTTCATCGAAAGACGAGGAAGGCGCCACGGACAAGGCCCAGCACATTGACCCATTCCACCTCACGAAAAAGCAAAAGGAAATGGCCGACGCCATCTCGGCGGGCATCGCCTGCACCGTTGACAAGAAAACGGACGTCATCTCCATCACCACAACGGCGCAAGACCCACTGGTGGCCGCACAGCTTGCCGACACCATCCGCGAACGCCTGCAGGATTTCATCACGGAATATCGTACGCACAAAGCACGCATCGAACTCAACCACATGCACGAGATTGTCAACAACGCTTATCTCAACTACATGAAAAAGCAGAAGGAATATGCCGACTATTGCGATTCCCACCAGGACCTCGTGTTGGAAGCTTACAAGGCCAAAGTTGAAAACTTGGAAAACGAACTCCAGTTGGCCTTCAATGCCTATAGCGGTGCGAAGACACAGGAAACGATTGCCCAGGCAAAGGTGCTTTCAAAGACACCAGCCTTCACCACACTGCAAAATGCCACCGTCCCCCTGCGCCCTGCAGGCCCGAAGCGCATGATGTTTGCCATCGTCATGGCCATGCTCTGCTTCTTGGTGCAAACCGTCTACTTCATTGCGAAGGATGTCAAGAAGATGGAGGTGGACAACGAAGCGTGAGACACCGGATGCTTCGGCATCCCGATGCTTGGCGCTAACCCAAGAATGGTTTCCATTCCCAATTCTTCCAACATTGACAGGAGGCCGCGAAAACCGGGACACGCTCTGAAGCACACCCTTTTCCCTTTCGGCCTCCTATTTAACTAAGACTCCAACATGATATTCTTCGGCCTATTGCTTCTGCTGTTTGCCGCCACAAGCGCCCTGTGCTTTTTCGACGGCGAAAAGACGCGCACCGTTTGGTGTACCTTCGCAGCCGTTGCAACCCTGCTGTTCCTGCTCGCCGCTTTCCGCCCCGTTGGCCTCGACCAAGACTCCGAAAACTACGTGCAATATTATTATGGCAACACTGAACAGATTCTGGAATTTACCTTCACCGCCATCTCTGCCCTTGTGAGTTTCTTCGCCGACAGTCCGCGAGGCATGTTTGTGGTCTACGCTCTGCTCGGCATTCTCCTGCACACCTGGGCCGTCACGCGCAGCACACCATTCTGGCTCTTGGCATTGGTGGTTTGGATGGGCAATTTCTATCTTTATCAGGAAGTCACCCAAATCCGCGTTGCCGTGGCCGCCGGTCTCTTCCTCGTTGGGCTCAGCTACCTCGCGAAAGGCGAGAAGCGCACCTATCTGCTCTTTAGTCTGGCCGCCGCCTGTTTCCATTACAGTGCCTTCGTGCTGCCCTTGCTCACCTTTTTCGGAAGCCGTCCCCTCACGCTGCGCGGCCGCCTCGTCATCGGCGCAATTCCCCTGTTGGGCTATCTGCTATTCTTCGGCGGATTCGACCCCATTGCTTCCCTGCCCATCCCCTGGATTCAGGAAAAGCTTTGGATTTATGAACGACTGCGCGACAGCGGCATGGCGGGCGATGCCATCAACGTGTTCAACATCGTCTACGTCATGCGCCTCCTCGTTTTCTATCTCCTCCTTTGGAAATACGACGTCATTAAAGAGCAGGCGCCCAACCTCTCGCTACTTCTGAAGGTGTTTGCCATCTCCTATTTCTGCTTCACCGCCCTCGGTGCGCTGCCAGTTATGGCATTCCGCTATGCAGAACTCTTCGGCGTAGTGGAAATCGTGATGGTGCCCTACCTTGCGCTGACCATGAAGCCAGAAGCCTTCGGCAAATCCTTGGTCATCGTCTTCGCCTTCGGCTGCATGATGCTTAACGTATTCTATAACGAACTTCTTAAACTCTCATGACAAATACAGAACAAACGCCACACGTTGCCATCCTCATGGCCACCTACAACGGCTCAAAATACTTGCCACACCAGATTGACTCCATTCTGGAACAGCATTACACCAACTGGACGCTGTACGTGCAGGACGACCTCTCCACCGACAACACGCCCGAAATTCTCGCCGCCTATGCAAAGCGCGATGCCCGTATCAAGGTGGTCGACAACCAGGAAAAACTGGGAGCGAAACGAAACTTCATGACGCTCATGGAGAAGGTGGAGGCCGACTATTATATGTTCTCCGACCAAGACGATGAATGGCTGCCTGAAAAGATTCTCGTCACCATGAAGAAGATGATGGAGGAGGAAAACGAAGCGCCGGAGAAGCCAGTCATCGTCCACACGGACCTGCTCGTGGTCGATTCCGACCTGAAAGAGATTGCGCCCTCGCTTTGGGAGATGTTCCGCATCTCGCCCCGCATCCTCTGCAACCTCGACATGCTCGGCGGCCACTGTCTCGTGACGGGATGCACGATGATGTTCAACAAAGCCGTGAGAGACCTCTCCATCCCGATGCCGGAAGCGGCCATTATGCACGACGTGTGGATGGCCCTGGTCACGTTTAAAAACGGCGGCCGCATCGGATATGTGGAAGGACCCACCATCCTCTATCGCCAACACGGCAGCAACACGCTCGGCGCCATTGATTTCCGAACGAACTATGTCATCAACAAAATCCGCTCCCTCGGACACACGCTGGCCGACGGTTGGCGCTACTACCGCATGCTGCGCTGCGTGGACTACGGCTCTATCTTCAAATTCTACCGCCATAAGTGGATTTACTATAAAGCATACAACAAGGAACTCTCAGAGAAAAACAAATATTCGAAATGATATCCGTTTGCATCGCCTCATACAACGGCGCCCGCTACATACGTGAGCAGATTGAAAGCATCGTCGCCCAATTGGATGACAACGATGAAATCATTATCTGCGACGACCATTCCACTGACGACACGGTCGCGATTGTCAAAAGCCTTCCGTATCAGCAAATCCGCCTGGTTGAAAATGAGAAGAACCTGGGATATACGGGGAATTTCGAGCACTGCATCGCCCTGGCACGCGGAGAATATATCTTTCTCTGCGACCAAGACGACATCTGGAAACCCAACAAGGTGACCCTCTGTCTGAAGGCCCTGGAGAAGGCCGACTTCGTGGTGACGGATGCCGTCATCACCGATGCCGAAGGCCGCGAAACCCACGCTTCGTTCTTTAAGGAACGCGGCATCCACCGCTCTTGGCTGGGCAACATCGTCAAATTCGGTTTTCTGGGCTGCCTCTTCGCCTTCAAGAGCAGCGTGCGCGACAAAGCCCTGCCTTTCCCGAAACGGCGCAACCTCTGCACGCACGACAACTGGCTCTTCCTCGTTGGCAAAACGTTCTTCAAAGTGGCCGTGCTCGACACCCCACTCGTTTGCTACCGTCGCCACGGCGGCAACGCCTCCTTTGGTAGCGAATACGCCGGAACGCCGCTCTCCTTCAAGATACGCTATCGCCTGTATCTGATTGCGCAACTGCTCAAACGCTGCTTTTAAGGGGTGTTCTATAAATTAGCTTGAGCCGATTTTACATTTATCGCGAAGCAGATTGTTGTATTTCAAAGACGAGCATAGCGAGCTATGTGAGTCTTTGAAATACAGCAATCTGCGAGTGAGAACTGTAAAAGCGGCCAAGTCAATCCTAAATAAAGAATCTCCTTTAAAACTAATTTATAGAACATCCCTTAAGCAATAGTAAGTAGCAGGGAAGCTGCAGGCAATATCTTCCCACTTATTGTCACCTACTTATCATACACAGCCCACATGATGACAGACCTAACGACATACCTCCCCATCACCGACCCCACGTGGATATTCTTCATCGTGCTCAGCATCATCCTCTTTGCGCCGATGCTCCTTGAGCGTCTGAAGATACCCTCAATCGTTGGCATGATTGCGGCCGGCATTCTCATCGGCCCTCACGGTTTCCATCTGCTCGAACGCGACAGCAGTTTCGAGCTCTTCGGCAAGGTGGGACTCTACTACATCATGTTTCTCGCCTCGCTGGAGATGAACATGCAGGACGTGCAGAAAATCAAGATGCGCGCCCTCGTCCTTGGTCTGCTTAGTTTTGGCCTGCCGATAACACTTGGCTTCGTGGCCAACCACAGTTTACTTGGCTACGGCATCGCAGCCTCCGTGCTCATGGCCGCCATGTATGCCTCCCACACCCTCATTGCCTACCCCATCGTTCTCCGCTATGGTCTGTCGCGGCGCATGAGTGTAAGCATAGCCGTTGGCGGCACCATCGTTGCCGACACCCTGACGCTCCTTGTCCTTGCCGTTGTCGGCGGCACATTCAAAGGGGAAGCCTCTGGGCTTTTCTGGGTATGGCTGCTGGTGAAGGTCGTGGTGTTGAGCGGCCTGATTGTCGCTGGCTTCCCAGCCCTCGCCCGCTGGTTTTTCCGCCGCTACGACGAAGGTGTCGTGCAATACATTTTCGTGCTCGCCCTCGTCTTTCTCGGTGCCGGTCTGATGGAATTTGTGGGCATGGAAGGCATCCTCGGTGCCTTCTTAGTGGGCATTGTGCTCAACCGCACCATTCCGCCGTCGTCGCCTCTGATGAACCACCTCGAATTTGTGGGCAACGCCCTCTTCATCCCCTATTTTCTGATTGGTGTCGGCATGTTGCTCAACGTTCAGGCATTCGTTGAAGGTTCCAACGTATTCCTGATTGCCTTGGTGATGATTGTCGTGGGAACGGGCAGCAAATGGCTCGCCTCTTTCTTCACGCAGAAAATCTATCGCCTACCCGCTTCAGAACGCGCCTTGATGTTCGGCCTGACCAACTCCCGCGCAGCCGCCACTCTGGCGGTGGTGCTCGTTGGCTACCAAATCATCCTGCCCGACGGCCAGCACCTTTTGGGCGAAGACGTGCTCAACGGAACCATGATGTTCATCCTCGTCACCTGCGTAATCAGTTCGTTCACCACGGAAAACATCGCGCGGAAAATCGCTGAAAGCGGCAAGCCCGATGTGGCCATGCCGGTTGAAGCCAGCGACCGCCTACTCATCGCCCTCTCCAACCCCGACAACGTCAGTCCACTGGTCAATCTGGCCCTCATGTTGCGCACTCCTGGTGCGCCTTCGCCGCTCACCGCGCTCAACGTGGTACTTGAAGACGACCCCGACGCGCGTGAGAGTGGACTGAAACAATTGGAACAAGCCGTCAAGATTGCCGCTGCCGCCAACGTGAAACTCGTCACGCGCAGCCGATGGTCGGTCAACGTGGTCAGCGGCATTTCCCACACCATAAAGGAAAACGACATATCAGACCTCCTCATCGGTCTTCACCAGAAAACGCGCCTCTCTGAGAGTTTCTACGGAAAGCTCACCAACGACCTGGTGGCCGCCGTAGAGCAACACGTGTTTGTCTATCGTCCTGTCATACCTCTCAACACCGTGATGCGCCTCCATCTGGTTGTGCCGCGCAAAGCGGAATTTGAGCCGGGCTTTGCCGCCTGGGCCAAGCGCGTGGCCCTTCTCGCCACGCAGCTAAGTTGCAGCGTGGAGACTTACAGCGGACGTGGCACTCTGGAAGCGTTGCAGCAGACGTGGGATCGCCAACACTTCAACGTGCGTGCCGAACGCCATGTCTACAACGAATGGCACAATTTCATCTCCATCGCCCACAACGCCAAGGAAGCCCACATGGTGATCTTCGTTGTTTCGCGTCGCGGAACGCTCTCTTACCACCATTACATGGAACACCTTCCCGACCAGCTGGAGCGCTATTTCTCTTCCCACAACACGCTGCTCCTCTTCCCGGCCCAACCGGCTTCTGTCGCTGGTTCTGCTTCCATGCGCGGTGGCGTGCCGATGAAGGTGAGATGAGAGAGTTTGAATAAGTAGGTGGTCAATATTAGTTTTATAATATATGCCAAGAACATTTCAAATGTAAAAATAATTCTGACCACCTACTTAACATTATATACCGCCAAACTCCTTCCTCACCCTATCAATAAACCATTATAATCCCCCCTCCATGTCCTCCCCCTTCCTCGTCGATGTCGTCCTGCCCCTCGCCCTGCCTGGTGCCTTCACCTATGCCCTGCCGGAAAACCTGGCAGGCAAGGTCACTGTGGGCAGCCGTGTGGTAGTGCCGCTCGGCAAGCGCAAACAATACACCGCCATCATTGTGCGTTGTCCCGGCACCCCTGCCGCCGCGGGCATACAGATAAAGGAAATTCTGGAAGTGGTGGACGAAGCGCCGCTTCTGCTACCTGCGCAACTCGAAATGTGGCGATGGATGGCCCATTATTATATGTGTACGCCAGGCGAGGTGATGAAGGCCGCACTGCCCTCCGGACTGAAACTTGAGAGCGAAGCGTTTGTGGTGCTTCCGAAAGACCGCGTCGCAGACGACGAAGCCGACGAGACAGACGATGAAGAAGGCGTTGCCAACAATCCCGCCCATCCTCCCGTCATCGGTTCGGCTTCCTTGGGCGCTGAGCAACAAATCTTCTGTGCGCTCGCCGACCATAAGCCGCAGAGCATTGAGCAATTGCAGAAGACGCTGACAGGCGTGAAGGGCGTGTTGCCAGCCTTGCGCCGCCTCATCGAAAGCGGCGAGATAATGGTGCAGGAAAGACTCAGCCAGGGATTTGTGGCCAAGAAGGAAACGCATGTGCGCCTTGCTGAAAAATACCGCGACAACGAAACGGCGCAGCATTTCCTGCTTGACTCCCTGCGCCGCTCTGAGCGACAGAAGGAAGTGGTGATGACGCTGATTGAGAAGGCCGACTGCCTACGCAGCGAACTGAATGCCCGCATTCCGGGAGCGGCGGCGGCACTGGCGGGACTGAAGAAGAAGGGGGTCGTCGAACTGCTGGATGTGGTGGCCGACCGATTGAAAACGGTGGAGGCCGACCCCGACAAAACGCCTTCCACGCTCTCGAAATCACAGAGCGCAGCACTGGCCGACATCAACGCGGCGTTTGAAGAACACGACGTGTGCCTGCTTCATGGTGTCACGTCGAGCGGAAAGACGGAGGTGTACACCGAACTCATCAACCACACTCTGGCCGCAGGGAAGCAGGTGCTATATCTCGTCCCTGAAATCGCCCTCACCACCCAACTGACGGAACGCCTCGGGCGCGTGTTCGGCGAGAAAATGGGCGTTTACCATTCAAAATTTCCCGACGCTGAGCGCGTGGAGATGTGGCACCGCCAACTCTCGCCCCGTGCCTTCCCGCTCATAGTGGGCGTGCGCTCTTCCCTGTTTCTGCCTTTCCAGAATCTCGGACTGGTCATCGTTGACGAGGAACACGAAACGAGCTATAAGCAGCAAGACCCGGCACCGCGCTACAATGCCCGCGACACGGCCATCGTCTTAGCACAGAAATGTGGCGGCGCAAAGGTGTTGCTCGGAACGGCCACACCTGCACTCGAAACTTACTTCAACGCGACACGCAGCCACAAATACGGACTCTCAACGCTCACGGAGCGCTTCGGCGGGGTGAACATGCCGGAAATCGTGGTGGAGAACGTGAAGGAACTGCGCCGCAAAAAACTCATGAAAACGGCGCTCTCGCCGCGCCTCATCGAGGAGGTGAGAGCGGCCATCGACAGCGGCGAACAGGCCATTCTCTTTCTCAACCGACGGGGCTACGCTCCCGTGCTCGAATGCCGTTCCTGCGGATGGACGCCGCGCTGCCAGGCCTGCGACGTGCCGCTCACGTTCCATCAAAAGAGCCATCGCTTGGTTTGCCACTATTGCGGCGCGAGCCACGACATTCCACGCCAATGCCCCAACTGCGGCGACACGGACTTGCGCGACATCGGCTACGGCACGGAGCGCATTGAAGAAACCGTGGCGCAACTGTTCCCGGCGGCACACATCGCTCGCATGGATCTAGACACGACGCAGACACGCTCGGCCTACGAACACATCATTCGCGACTTCCAGACGGGCAAGACCAACTTGCTCGTGGGCACGCAGATGGTGACGAAGGGACTGGACTTCGAGCATGTACGCGTCGTGGGCATCATCAATGCCGACCAGATGCTCAACCAGCCCAACTTCCGCGCCTTTGAGCGTGCCTTCCAGATGATGTCGCAGGTGGCAGGACGCGCAGGGCGCCGCGGCAAACGCGGACTGGTGGTGCTGCAAACGCGACAGCCCGACTTAGGCGTGGTGAAGCAGGTGGTAGAGAATGACTACGAAACGCTCTTCAAGCAGCAGATTGTTGAGCGCGAACAATTTCTCTACCCGCCTTTCGTGCGCATCATCGACATCTATCTCAAACACCGCAACGAAGACATCTGCTCGCACGCCGCCGATTCGCTGGCCTACATGCTCCGCCCTTATTTCGGCGACATGCTCTTGGGCCCCGACCGCCCATCTGTCGGCCGCGTGCAGTATTTCCACATCCGCAAACTCATGCTGAAAATAAAAACGGGCACCTCTGCCTCGCAGCTGCGCCAGTTGCTTCTCTCAGCCCGCAACGGACTCCTGCAACAGCCGGCCTACAAAAGCGTGAACATCTATTTCGATGTCGACCCGATGTAATTTTTCCCCGAAACGCCCTCCGCGTAGCCCCCTTAGATTTGCAGGCTACGCGGCGGGCGTTTTTTATTGACGCTCTAATGGCGCTTTATTTCGCGCCGCCCGCCCACTTTTTCCCAACGTTCTTACTGCGTTGCGAAAAAACATTCGTATCTTTGCAGCTAAAGAACTGATTATAAGCAAATAGGTTGTAACGTCCAATTGCATTATACAGGACATTCCTTCAGTCATCAAACAAACCATTTCATACTTATCATTTATGAGCAAAACAAACCTATCCCACCGCGTGAAACAAACGCTCTTGTTGCTTTGCCTGATGTGTTCGGCGTTCGGTCTGAAAGCCGCCGTCGTGACGCCAGAAGCCAACAAGACGTATTTCATCGTGAACAAGCAAACGGGCTGCGTGTTGAGCAACGGCAACTCCACCAACACGGATTCGCCCATCTATTGCCTCACACGCGAAGAAAACAACTACGGCCAGCGTTGGACAATGGAACTTGTCAGCGACAACGTGTATGCCTTCCGCAACGAACTTTCCCGAATGGGCATCGACGCTGCGCTCAACGGCATCAGCGCTGGCAAAACGCCGTTGCAATACACGTTCGACAAGACAAACACCAACCAGCAGTGCCACCTGATGAGCGTGGACGGAAAAGAGGGGGTGTTCCAACTGGCCTACCTCTATAAAGGACAGACTTACTATATGAGCCTCTCCGAAGAGACGTTCTACACCAAAACGGTCATGACCACCGACAAGACCGACCAACACACCTACTTCACCTTCGAAGAGACGCAGCCGGCACCGGAACCCGTGAAAAACGACTGGGAGAACGAAGAGGTGTTTGCCGTTGGCAAAGAACCAGGACATGCCACTTACATGCCCTACGAATCGACCGAAGCGCTCCGCGCCGATGCCGAACGCTATGCCAAACCGTGGCTCGACCCCGTGAGCCAACGCGTGATGAGCCTCAACGGTGTCTGGAAACTGAAATGGGTGCAGAGCGTGGAAAACCGCCCAGGCGAAGAGGATTTCTACGGCGACAAGGTGGATGCCTCGCAATGGGACACCATCTCGGTGCCTTCCTGCCTGGAGATGAAGGGATATGGCGACCCGCTCTACATCAACGTGGAATATGCCTTCCAAGACAACCCGCCCTACATCCGGATGAAAAACGGGCTCTACAACTCTGTCGGCTCTTACCGCCGCGACTTCACCCTGCCTGCAGGCTGGAAGGGGGAACGCATTTTCCTCCACTTCGACGGCATCTATGGTGGTGCCTACATTTGGGTGAACGGCCAGAAGGTGGGATACACGGAAGGCTCGAACAACGATGCCGAATTTGACGTGACGGAATACGTGCGCGAAGGGGTGAACAACCTCAGCGTGCAAGTGATCCGCTGGACCGATGGTTCGTATCTCGAAGGACAAGACATCTTCCACATGAGCGGCATCTTCCGCGACGTCTATCTCATGGCCACGCCGCAGACTTATCTGCGCGACCACTACATCACGAGCCGCCTCTCTGCCGTTGGGAAATACCAAACGGGCACCATGACGGTGCAGCTCGCCATGTGCAACAAAACGCAGCAGGCGGCCAAGAAGCAGGTGCGCGTTCGCCTCTACAGCCCGGCGGGTGAACTCGTGGGCGAGAAAACGGCCGACTTTGCTTTCGCCGCTGATGACAAGGAGGTGGAGAAGACCGCCAAACTGACGTTTGACAACCTCACGAACCTCATGCCTTGGACGGCTGAAACGCCGAACCTCTACACCGTTGAACTCGCCCAGTTGGATGCCAACGGCAACGAAGAGGAGGCTTTTGCCACCAAATATGGTTTCCGCACCATCGAAATCAAAAACAGCCAGGTCTACATCAACGGACAGAGGGTGTTCTTCAAAGGCGTAAACACGCAAGACACGCATCCCGTTCACGGACGCTCCATCGACGTTCCGACCATGTTGCGCGACATCAAGATGATGAAGCAAGCGAACGTCAACACCGTCAGAACGAGCCACTATCCGCGACAGGCGAAAATGAACGCCATGTTTGACCACTATGGTCTCTACGTGATGGACGAGGCCGACGTGGAATGCCACTACAACTGGACACACAGCGGCAGAGGCGGCATCACTTTCCAAGACTCATGGAAGGCGCAATATGTCGACCGCACGGAACGCATGGTGCTTCGCGACCGCAACCACCCCTCTATCACGTTCTGGAGCCTGGGCAACGAGAGCAACAATGGTTCTAACTTCGTGGCCACCTACCAGGCCACGCGCAACCTCGACCCACGCCCCATCCACTATGAAGGCTGCACCAATGCCGGACAGAGCAACACCACCGACATCTGGAGCAAGATGTATCCCTCTCTCAAGGAAGCCACCGACGCGGCCAACAACAACTGGGCGCAGCAGCCTTATTTCATGTGTGAATATGCCCACGCGATGGGCAACGCAATGGGCAATTTCCAGGAATATTGGGACATCATCGAATCGAGCCGTTACGGCATCGGCGGTTGCGTTTGGGACTGGGTGGACCAGGCCATCTATTCTGCCGACGACATCAAGGCGGGCAACTATGAAGCCAACGGTTTCTACAAATTCCGCACAGGCTACGACTGGCCGCAAGCGCCACACCAGGGCAACTTCGTCAACAACGGCATCATCGGTGCCGATCGCGGTTGGAGCGCGAAACTGACGGAGGTGAAGAAGGTTTACCAATACGTGAAGTTCAGCGACTTCAACGCCAAGAAGGCTACGGTCAAAATAACGAACGCCTATGCCTTCACCAACTTGAAGGACCATGTGCTTGCCGCCAACGTTCTGGTCAACGGCAAGAGCGTTGAAACGTCGCAGCAGTCTCTCGCAGCCATCCTGCCGGGCAAGAGCAGTGTCGTTGCGCTCACCTTGAAGGGCGGCTACGATGCCGATGCAGAAGTGCTGGTCAATCTGGAAGTGCTTCGTCCGGAAGCCACCGACTATGCCGACGCGCTCTACCCCATCGCCGCTGAGCAGTTCACCATTCAGGAACGCCAGAAAACACTGCCAGCAGTGCAGATGGCCGACACCGAACTGAAGCTCATCAGCGCAACGCAGGGAACGTCACGCATCGTGAAAAACGCCAACTTCCTTATCCAGTTCTCCAAAGATGGCATCATCGAGAAATGGCAGATAAAAGGCATCGACGTGGTGAAGGCCAACGGCGGTCCCGACTATGAGAATTATCGCTGGATTGAAAACGACGCGCCCTATGGTGGCGACCCGGCCTACAGCGCCGACAACGGCATCAACAACCGCTCGGCACAGCTGAAGATGGCAACCGACAGAAAGTCGGCCACCATGACGGTGAGAGCCACGGGACGCAACTGCAGCTATCTCTTCACCTACACGATTTACGCCAACGGCACTGTGGACTTGAAGGCCGACTACACGGCCAACATCTCCAACCTCCGACGCATCGGCATGCAGATGCTGATGCCGGGCGAGCTCTCCAACGTGAAATATTACGCACGTGGTCCTTGGGCCAACTACATCGACCGCCACACGGGCTCTTTCCTCGGAGAATACACCACCACGGTTGCCGACATGAACGAATACTACCTGCGCCCACAAACGATGGGCAACCGTCAGGACCTCCGCAGTCTTGAAATGACGAATCCCGAAACGGGCAACGGCATACGCGTGGACGCTGAAGGAGAAGTGGCGTTCAGCACGCTTTATTGGAGCGATGTGCAACTCAAGGCCAAAAGCCACAATTGGGAACTCTCCGTTCCGCAGCGGCCTGCCGACCGCACCATCTACGCGCATTTCGACTACCGCCAGCTTGGTCTCGGCAACGGTAGTTGCGGCCCAGGCACCACCGATGCCTACAAGCTCCCCTCTTCGGGAACGTACTCCTACAAATTGCGCTTCTCGCCGGTCAGCGCCGTGCCATCGTCAATCGCTGGCGTGAACACCACCGACAATCTGCGCATCCGCACCACCGCTACTGCCGTCACGGTGGAAGGCCCACTGGAAGCCGGCACTTCGCTCGTGGTTTACGACCTCGGCGGTTCTGCCCTCCTGCGCCACGCCGTTTCTGGCAACGCACAGAGCGCCACACTGCAGATTGCCGACCTGCCCCACGGTGCCTACCTCCTTCAGGTGGCAACGCCCAACGGACAGCGCACGCACAAGTTTGTGAAGTAAGCCCAGAAGAACTTCGTAGCGGCTTTGCGCCAACACGAAACGATTTATAAGTAGGTGTTCAAAATTAGTTTATACTATCCATGTAGGAATAAGCCAGTTTAATATTGCCTTGCCGCATTCTTTTGCCCCTACAACTGTCTTTCATCAGTCACGTAGCCCGCTACGCTCCTTCTTCAAGACAGCTGTAGGAACAAAATAATACGACAATTCAATATAAACTAATTCTGAACACCTACTTAAAAAACAACTTGAACAAATTGGAAGAGAGGAATGCGCTTTCTATAACACTTGCTGATTGATGTCGGGGGATTCAATCACCCCATTATCATTTGCATAATTACCAGCGAACCATCATTTGTGAAAGCGATTTTCCAAATCACGCATTCTTTCAATCAAACATTCAAAAGAAGGCTTCTCCCCAAATATCATAGAAGACCACATACTTTTATAATCACCTTCCCATGCTGCAATAATGTCTTCACGCGGTACAAGAACCAATCGCTTTCGAATATCGGGTGTATAATCCATACCACTAACGCTGGTAAAAATTTCACGATGGTGCCGAATAGATTCCCACAATGTATCATCATCAATAGCAGACAGAGCAAAGTCTTTATCCATCATTCTTGATAGGTCATACAGATGTCTGGACTTCCGGTCAGCAAATCCCCCGCGACCTTCAACGGAGAATAATTCGTGCAACAGAAAAATCTTTTCCAAAAAAGTTTTACTTGCAAGTGCGGTTGCCACTTCGCTATCAACAATTGTCGTTTGAATAGTCGGAAACAAACTTTCAACCATACTGTGTATATGTGTGTTCTCATGCGGTTCAAATAATGAGCGTGCCCCGATTTCAAGCATAACGATAGGTGATAGATACGCTAATGGATCTGGCCATACACTTTTGTAACTTACAAAAATTTTGCGAGGTTCTGGATATGTACTATCACCTTCTCCGTCAGGTTCTGGTTCAACTGCGCACAGATTATTCAAGCCATATTTTTCAAGAGCTGACTCTAACGCTGGAGTAAACTCATTTTTCACAAAAAGAGATGATGCTTTTCGGAGCCTCTTAATTTGTTTTTTGGTCAAATCACCTTCAAAATCAAAAAGTGAGCGATCTACCGCCAAATCTATATCTTCTGAGAAACGGTCTATTAAGTGCCAAACTTTACTCAGAGACGTTCCTCCTTTGAAGATGATTCTTTCCGCAAAAGGCAGTGTAAATACGATTTGTAGTATAGTAGAGACCCAAAGATCCTTTTCAACTGCCTGAGGTGGCAAACCATAACGAGCCGCAGCTTGTTGTAAAACAAGACGCTGTTGATTCTCTGTAAGTTGGAAATAATTATTCATATGCTGCTGTTACAATTTTTCGTACCCATACAGGCATTAGCTTTAAGTCGCTAAGCACCGATTCTTTCTCTTCTTTCCGGAGCAGAAAGGTTATCTGACTGATCTGCCCCATAGTGACATTTTCCTTTTTGATTGACTTCAACGCTGAATTTACAAGCATCGCCAAATGGTTCTTAAAGGACAAATTCTTAGGTGCGGTATTTTTAAATTCTATACCCTTGTTTCCAGATATACAAACCTTTCGAGATTGTCCATCGGTAAGGAATACATAATTCATAGGAACTTGTGTCGAAAGTCCCAATGCATTAAGTGCATATTCGCCAGTGGGCACTATACGTGCATGATCACGAGAAGCTAATGCTTCGGCTATCTGGTCATACGAAGGATAAATAACTCCTAAGCCAAGTTTCTCGTCTATTTCAGGATAACAATAGATACCTTGTGCCACACGAATTATTACCCCACTTCTCGTTAGCCTTTGCAATGTTTGCCTTATCGTATCAGAAGTTCCCATACCCACGAAATCATCGGGGAAAAAGATTCTCCCCCTCTTGAAGGTGTGTATCTTGTTTTCTATTTCTTGAGCAATACTTTCCATATCTGAATAAATTATGTCACAAATTTACGAGAAATTTGTGACATACAAACACTGGAGAAAGCAAAAATATATCTGTCACAAAAATAACTGATATTTGTGACAATTGGGATTACGTGAACACCTCCACACCATTGGATTTCACCGCTGCGCATCCAAAATGTTATATCTACGGATTCGGGAGAGAGAAACATCGCGTTTGGTTTGGGCGGTGGGATACAAGATAACTCACATTGACTCATTCTGAATTATCAGCGAGAGCGTGGAAACTTCAAAGCATCAATAAAAAGAGGCAGACCGCCCACTGGCTGTTCTGCCTCTTTTGGTGTGACACCACAACTTTGGACCAGTTATCATGTCGCACCTTCTATCTACAAACTTCAAACAAATATGTTTAGTGCTTTCTCAATATTTTCCTAATATTGCTAAGTAGGTAGCCTGAATTATTAATAATTTTGACACCTACTTATAATTCATTCCTGCCCCTACTCATTCATCACGCTGGCTGCCCATAAAGATGAGCACATAGTAAATCAGCGTGGCGAGAGAGCTCAACGCGGCGACCACGTAGGTGTAGGCCGCAGAGCGGAGGGCGCTGACGGCCATCGGCTGCTCATGGTTGGAAGTGATGCCGGCGCGTTGCAGCCACACGGTGGCGCGGTGCGAGGCGTCGATTTCCACCGGAAGGGTGATGACGCTGAAGAGCGTGGTCATGGCAAACAAGCCGATGCCGAAAAGCAAGAGGGCTGGAAACGTCTGCACGAGCAAGATGCCAGCCAGCAAAATCCACGACACCACCTGCGAAGCCATCGAGACGACAGGCACCAGGGCGGAACGCAGGCGCAAAGCCCCGTAGGCCGTGGCGTGTTGAACGGCATGGCCACACTCATGGGCCGCAACAGCGGCGGCGGCCACGGAAGTGGAATTGAAAACGCCTTCGCTGAGGTTCACCGTCTGGTTGGTGGGGTTGTAGTGGTCAGTGAGCTGTCCTGGCGTGGAAATGACCGTCACGTTGTAGATCCCGTTGTCGTGCAGCATTTTTTCCGCCACCTCGCGGCCCGTCAGACCAGAAGCCAAAGGCTCACGGCTGAAACGTTTGAACTTGCTTTGCAGGTTGGCCTGCACGGCATAACTCAATAAGGCAATGCCAATAAATAATATCCAAATCATGGTTTGTTTGTTGTTGGCGGATGATCCTCTTCGTTGCAAAGCGGTCCGCGGTTACTATTCTGCCCGAACATCCCGTTCAGGCAATCCACACCATATCTGTAAAGCGTTTCGCCATTCTCTGACAAAACACAAGAAACGTCTCCTGATGCCAGCAAACGCTTGCCAGACAGTATGTCTTGTATGATATATTGCCAACCTTATGCCAAACGCGCCTCAACGCCTTGCTTTAAGAACTCTCCATGATTCCACAGAGATTTTAACTGACAAAATGGCGGAACAAGAGCGGAGGCTGGGGCTTTTCGGATGGTTGCTTTTTATGAGTAGGCCTGTGCGCGTCTCCCCAAAAGCATCCCAGCCTCAGGACAAGGACGGGATATTTCTCAAGAATTACACCGTCTTTTCCCGAGAAGCCTTACAAGTCATTGACCTTCGGCCGAAGGTAATGCTACTCGCGGCCGACGGTAGCATTACTCGCGGCCGACGGTAGCGCTACTCGCGGCCGCAAGTCGATGACTTGCAATAAGTGCAAGGATGACTTGATAATCCCCGAGGGCCGACGCATTACTTTAGGGTGATCAAGATAGAATATTAAATATTGGCAGCAGCGCCCTCGCAACGGAGATTTGCGCTGGCCCGCACAATCGTCTGTTGCGGCGCCAGCATTGTAGCTC
>OLPC01000493.1_pt1 | contig 39552 bp, 30 predicted proteins | sample 1672341 | NCBI WGS metagenome assembly OLPC01 (sample SAMEA3136673, study PRJEB25190) | human gut metagenome | reverse complement strand
TTTTTGCTGTTCTATCGGAGATCTACAATTCAATGTGCCTCACGAGTCAGCTTAGTTATAATACCACCTCCCTTATACAATGTCAACGCAAAATTCGACATTTGTTTAAAGACGCAATTCGGCGGTTTTTCTTCCAAATTATCTAAATTGTCTGATTTTTATATTCAACATACACTATTTTCTTATTGCATCCACCGCTTCTTTTAAATTACTTACCCCTACAATTTTTATTCCATTTATACGCGATAACGAATCCACACATACCTTAGGCATAATACACGTTTCAAAACCCATTTTAGCTGCTTCCATAATTCTTTGCTCTGTCATATTGACACCACGCACCTCACCACTTAGTCCAACTTCGCCAAAGCATATCGTCTTATCGCTTATGACTATATCCAGCCTGCTTGAAATGATTGCAAGAACTATTCCTAAATCTATGGCCGGTTCATTCATCTTTATCCCTCCTGCGATGTTAATATAGGCATCGCAATCAGACAACTGGATATTGAGTCTTTTCTCTATTACCGCCATAAGCAGATTTACCTTATTATAGTCAGTACCATTTGCTGTACGTCTTGGATTATTAAAAAAGCTGTGGCATACCAATGCCTGTATTTCCAAAAGGATCGGTCTGCTTCCTTCAATAGAGCAGGCAACTATCGAACCTGACGCATTCTGTGGCTTGCCGCTTAGCATATATTCAGATGGATTTTCTACTTCCACGAGCCCCTCGCTTTTCATCTCAAATACACCAATTTCATTTGTTGAACCAAAACGATTTTTAACTCCACGCAGTATCCTGTATGATTCATACCTGTCTCCCTCAAAATATAGCACTGTATCCACCATATGCTCTAAAGTACGTGGTCCTGCCACAGCGCCCTCTTTTGTTACATGTCCTACAATAAAAATAGATATATCAAACCTTTTTGCTATCTGCATAAGAACAGCTGTAGCCTCTCTGACCTGTGACACGCTCCCCGGCGCAGATGCCACCTCATCGCTATACATAGTCTGTATAGAATCAATTATTACAATAGATGGTTTTTCATTTTCTATTACATTTCCAACTATATCAAGATTTGTTTCACATAACAGCTTTAACGAATCCGTAAAGTTTCCTATTCTTTCTGCTCTCATTTTAATCTGGTTTAAAGATTCTTCACCGGATACATATAAAACTGGGACTTTCTGCTCTGCCGCTTTTTTACACATTTGTAATAAAAGTGTTGATTTTCCTATTCCAGGATCTCCACCGACAAGCACCAGTGATCCCTTTACAATCCCTCCCCCGAGCACACGGTCAAGTTCTTTTATCCCTGTTATTAACCTAAGCTCCTCTGATGCCTTTATTTTTGAAATAGGTAAAGGCTGTGCGCTTTTCTTATCGTCTGTCCTTTTTCCAGATGAACTTACTGATTTTTTATCTATTTTTTCTTCTACAAATGTATTCCACTCCCTGCACGCAGGACACTGCCCCATCCATTTTGCCGATTCATAACCACATGCCTGACAAAAAAACATTGTCATCTTACCTTTTGCCATTTTATACTCCTTTATATTACAAAAAGATCCGGTTTTATCCGGACCTTTTTGAACAACCTCTGTTTATTTACGTGTCACTTTAATTTCTACAGAATCTGCATCCTCAAGCTCTACACTAAGACTTAACTTACCACCAAGATTTGTTTTCATTGTTCCTGCTGATGTCCCTGCTATATCTATCTCATACTCAGCTTCTTCCTCAAGCCCCAGTGTGATCTGTGCATCTTCTGGTCCTTCTACAGAAAACTCTACTGTCTGAGCAGTTTCATAAAAATCATGAACTGCTGTTCCAGGTACCGATTCATATACAAAAAGGCCATTTTTTTCAAGCTTAGTAATTTCTTTAAATGTCTTTACCTTGTATATATCTCCATCCTTTTCAAAATTGTCCAATTTAGCCTTTGAAGCTAATGTGTAATCTCCGAAACTGAGTTTTCCATTATTCTCAATACGGATTAATTCACTTATTGCAGCCATTTTTATCCTCCCGTAGCCATCTTTTAATGTATTAATGATACTTTTTTGACCTTTTAATCATATTAATTATAAGTCTATTCTGCCTCAACAGTCAACGAAATTTGTTTATTTTTAGTCGAAACAATAACCTTATCTCCACGTTTTATCCTGCCATTTATTATATCTTCGGCAAGCCTGTTTTCGATCTCATCCTGAATCTTTCGTTTTAATGGTCTTGCTCCGTATTTTTTATCGTATGCCTTTTCTACTATATATGTTCTTGCGGAATCCCTTACTGTCAGTTCAATGTCAAGCTGGTCTTCTGCCCGTTTAACGAGTTCTTTCATAAGAAGTGCCGTTATCTTTTTCATATCATCTTTATTTAAAGTCCTGAATACTATCGTTTCATCTATTCTGTTCAAAAATTCAGGTTTAAATATTCTGCGCACTTCTTCCATGACATTATTTTTCATAAGTTCATGATCCTGCTTTTCATCTGACATATCACCAAACCCAAGTCTTTTAGGTTCTATTATAGATGACGCACCTGCATTTGACGTCATAATTATTATTGTGTTTTTGAAATCCACTGTTCTTCCCTGTGAATCTGTGATCCTGCCATCATCCAATACCTGAAGAAGTATATTAAACACATCCGGATGCGCTTTTTCGATCTCGTCAAACAATATGACTGAGAACGGATTTCGTCTTACTTTCTCGCTTAGCTGCCCACCATCTTCATGTCCTACATATCCTGGCGGTGAACCGATCATTTTGGATACACTATGTTTTTCCATGTATTCCGACATATCAACACGTATCATCGCATCTTCATTTCCAAATACAGCTTCTGCAAGAGCTTTTGCGACCTCAGTTTTTCCTACTCCTGTAGGTCCTAGAAACAGAAATGAACCAATTGGCCTTGCCGGATCTTTTAAGCCTACACGTCCTCTTTTTACAGCCTTTGCCACGGCACTTACAGCTTCCTCCTGTCCGATAACACGCTTGTGAAGTGTATTTTCCAGTTTTGACAGCTTTTCAGCTTCATTTTCTGTAAGCCTTGTAACAGGGATTTTTGTCCAGCCTGATACTACTCTTGCAATCTCATTCTCCCCCAGAACAGGCTTTTTTCTATTGCGGTTCCTTATATTCTTTTTGTATGCCTTATCTAATCTGGTCTTTGCATCCTCAATCTGCGTTTTTATCAGCCTTGCTTTATCTATATCATCCTCCGATAGGGCTTCCTCAAATTCATCCTGGAGAAGCTGTTTTTCATTCCTCAATCTGTTCATATCGTTTGATGCGTCAAAATTATCAAGACGAAGCTTAGCAGCCGCTTCGTCCATAAGGTCAATTGCTTTATCCGGAAGAAATCTGTCGTTTATATAACGTACAGACAGCTTTACTGCCGCCGTAACAGCTTCCTGCGTTATCGTGACATGATGATGCTTTTCGTACAGGCTCTTAAGTCCGTTTAATATTTCTATTGCCTCTTCTTCACTAGGTTCTTCGACTGTAACCGGCTGGAATCTGCGTTCGAGCGCTGCGTCTTTTTCCACATATTTACGATATTCTTCTATTGTTGTAGCTCCTATCACCTGAAGCTGGCCTCTTGCAAGCGCAGGCTTTAAAATATTAGAAGCATCCAGTGCCCCCTCTGCTCCGCCTGCACCTATTATAGTATGAAGCTCATCTATAAACAAAATCACATTTCCATCAGCGATAACTTCATTAATGACTTTCTTTATTCGTTCCTCGAATTCACCTCTGTATTTTGATTTTGCGACCAGACCTGACATATCCAGCGACACAAGACGTTTTCCTGCTATGAGTTCAGGAACCGTTCCGTTTACTATACTCTGTGCAAGACCTTCAACTATTGCTGTTTTTCCTACTCCCGGCTCTCCGATAAGGCACGGGTTATTTTTGCCACGTCTGCACAGGATCTGTATAACCCTTAACATCTGTTTATCTCTTCCAATGACAGGATCTAACTCTCCATTTTCTGCCATCTCTGTAAGATCCCTTGAATACTGGTCAAGAGTAGGTGTCTGTGATGCTCCTGCCCTGCTTTTCTGTAGTTCCTCTCTGTATCTGGCAGGATCTTCTCCTATTGCAGTCAAGATATCCACATACATTTTCTGCATATTGACATTCATTGTATTAAGAAGTCGTGCCGCTGCACAATCTCCCTGCGAAATAATTGCCATCAGTATATGTTCTGTTCCAACTTCATCATATCCTAAATGCTCTGCTATCTCCTGTGCCCTTTCAAGAACCCCTTCTGCCCTGGGCGTCATACCGCTTTTTTCTGCCATCGCAACACCTTCACCCGGAGAAATGAGATCCTTTATCATCTGGATAAGTTTATCGTAATCAACACCATCTGCACTCAGCACCTGTGCTGCCACACCTGTCCCCTCTTTTATAAGACCTGCGAGTATATGTTCTGTTCCGACATAATTATAATCTAATTTTTTTGATATACGTGTGGCTAAGTCTATAGCTTTCTTAGCTTTACCTGTATACTGTTTCAAACCGAAACCTCCATTCGTCAGCTTTTTCTTATTAATTATAATGGAATCTTATCTTTGTATCAATGAAAAAAGTATAAAAAAATACTCCTTTAAGATACTTTATCCAAAAGGAGCATTCAATATAGCTATTATACATTTACAAAATTTGCAGATTCATCTTTAAGATTTTTAGCCACGCTGCTGTTTTCTTCCATCTTTCCATGTACTTCTGACATAGACTGTACAAGTGAATCCACATTTACAGCCGCATCTGTAACACCATTTGCGCTTTCTTCAACAGCTTTGTTTATTCCCTCAATGGCATCAGTGATTTCTATCATCGTAGACAGTATTTCCTCTGCACTCTTTTCGTATTCTGCCATAGAATCATCAATATGAACTGCATCCTCACTGTACTGCCGTCCTCCCTGGACAAACGCTTCATAATCCGGAAGAATATTTTCGTTTATGTAACTTATGATTCTTTCTGAAGCTTTCACAAGACCATTTACAGCCTCTATAACCTGCTCGTTTATAGTCTGGATATTATTTGCAGTCTCCCTGCTTGAATCAGCCAGCTGTCTTATCTCATCAGCTACCACTGCAAAACCTTTTCCTGCTTCCCCTGCTCTTGCTGCCTCTATAGATGCATTAAGCGCCAGAAGATTTGTCTGGCTTGATATACTTAAAATATCTTCTGTAAGCTGAGCCACCTTTTCTACACTTCTGCTGTTTTCAAGCGCCGTGTTAAGTTCTCCTGTTATATCATTTATAACCTGTGATGTACTGTTTTTATTATCATTTGCCGTCTGTTCCAATGTTACAGCACGTCCTTTCATTTCCTGGGCATACTGTGAGATTATTTTTGTCTGTTCTGCCATGTCTTTGACTTTTTCCTCGGCAGAAGCTGTGTTTGAGCTTACACCACCTGTTGTAGCAGACACTTCTTCCATTGTCGCAGAAAGTTCTTCCATGATCGCAGAAATATCATTTGCGCTGTCACTTGATGAGTTAACACTCTCTGCCACCTTTCCAACCACACCATCCAGCACATTTGAATTGTTGATTATCTTTGACATTATATTCTGGAGTGTTTCAATAAAGTGATTTATTCCTATAGCAGATTGTCCGATCTCATCATGCGATTTAACATCCACACGCATAGTCAGATCACCTTTTCCGTTATTTATATTGTCAATTATATCTGAAAGCTGTTTATTCTGTCTGCGCAGAGGTTTTACAATCGTCTCTACAGCAACAACGACCGTGATAATAAACAGAACAACTGATATACCCATCAATACAAATGCTGTAGCTCTGTTGGCATTATATATCTTCTCCTGTTTTTCAACATTAGCCTTTATCACTTCATCATTGCTTGTTATAAGTGTATCCAGATTATCGCCTATATTTGTACTCCATTCCTGCATTACCTGATTTGCTTCGGAAATTATATCCTTGTCTCCTGACATAGCTTTTGTCATAAGCTCAACTGTCTCCTGCTGGGCATTATCCATCGCTGAAAAGACGGCATTCATTGTTGTTATGTCACTATCCGAAAAATAATCGTCCATGGCAAGAAGCTCTTCCTCATATGAAGCAACATCAGACTGAAACTCCTTCAATTGCCCTACTACATATTCATATAGACCCTCATTATCAGGTTCCCCACACACTGCAAGACAATACTTCTGAGTCTGGATAAAGTCTTTATTTATCTCATCAAAACATATAAGCGCCCTGAATCCATTTCCTGATACCGTTTTGCTGGCCTTTTGTACTGCTATCATTGATTGCAGCCCAACAACTGCCGTGATCATTGTCAAAAGCCCCAATGCTATGACAGGTCCTAAAAGTTTTATAAGTACCGTTGATTTTCTTTTGTTATTTTTCATGTATGACCTCCTATAATCATAGTCCTATTGTACCATACTTTTTCTCGCACAAAAACATTTTTTTGTTTATATAATAAGTTTTTTGTGCTACAAAAGTTTATATTCTATAGTAAATTTTCCATCAGAAAACTCTGTATCTGCAAGTGCTCCAACAACGATTGGCATCATCGGAGGCAGATGGCCTATATCAAGATCCATTATAACAGGCACACCAAGATCTTCCAGACTATCTGTAATCGCATTATACTGGTCTATCCCAAACATTTCTTCTCCAAAATGCATTGACCGTCCAAAAAGAAATCCACGGGCATTTTCAAACCATCCGGCATTTTTAAGCTGCCATAATGCCCGTCTTACTGAAACCGGATTTAAATCGCAGGCTTCTAAAAACCATATCTGACCATCTTCTTTGTACTTTTCGCAAAATTCTTTAGTTTTATCAAATTTTGTCCCGATAAGATTTGAAAGACAATCCAGACATCCTCCGATAACTCTTCCTGAGATCTTGATCTTTCCATCAACCGACGCCTTTATGCATGACATTTCTGTAGTATTGTAAGCGGCAAGTGGATTTTTATCATTCTTTAAGCTTTCTATCTCCCAGCTGTCATAGTTTGAAAATTTAAGCTTTCTGCCACCCAGAAAATCCATCGCATCATATAAGGACGGATGCCACTCCTCCATCCCAAACGCCGGCGCACATGGTCCGTAAACTGCTGCTGTATCAGACAGCACTGCAGACAAATATGTGAAATTAGTATTGTCCGAATATCCCATAAACCACCTTGGTCTGGCAGCTTTTATTTTTTCAAAATCAATATATGGAACAACCTCACACATAAGTTCTCCACCACCGCACGACATGAGTATATCATTTTGTGGATTGGTGTATTCATACATAAGTTCCTTCGCACACTTCTGCGGAGTATTGCTTATCCCAATACCTTTCTCCATGCGGCAGTTACTTCCCTCATGTGTACCAAATCCCATAGCATGCAGCTTCTTTAGTGCGTTATCAAATGCACTTTTATATGGCTCTGATGCACACCCGAAAGCAGGCGCAACAAACCCTATGTTTCCATTATCCTTCAAAAAATCAGGGTATCTCATTTTCCTCCTATTTACGAAGCAGAACATTTAATCATGTTTTTATTTTTTATTTTATTTTTAAAATAAAAACAGTACGCTCTGATAGTCTTTATAATATTCATTTGCTTATCATAGTTAAAACTGGTTTTATACGAAAATTTATGACGATTACACCAGTTATATATATCATTTACACTGATTCCCTTTATATGATTTATATTATTCATAAAAATCTCTATCTGCGATAATTCACTTTCGTCCTTTATGTATACCTGGAAAATCGTATTTGGACACTCTATCAATATCTGCCCCAGAAATTCTTTCTCCATATCGTTTCCTCTTTGCATCACTAAATTTCTATTCCATTACCATGGTACTACATCCATAATACAATTTCCAGTAAAATTTTCTTTTTACATTAACTTTTCATACTCCATATCCATTAAATTCTGGTATAAAGCTTTCCTCCGCCACATCACCTTCCTGAATGAAGCCATTTTCTATTCCTATATCCATAGCATACTGTATATATCGTTCATACTCTCTTTTAGTAACCTTTCTGTTAAGCTCCGTATGCTCTATAAATTTTCTCACTGGAGTGTACTGACTCATCATGCTTATATATATTTTCTCTCCATATGTATCATGCAGATACGAAAGTATATGCATAGCATCCTTTACATGCCCGGGCAATAAAAGCTGTCTTACTATAACTCCGCTTTTTATCATATCATTGCCATCAAAGACCGCCTTGGGCTGCTGCCTTACCATTTCACGTATTGCTGCCTTGGCAACATCCGGGTAATTTTTCACTCCCGAAAAACGCAATGCCAGATTTTCATCCATGTATTTAAAATCCGGCAGATAAACATCCACAATGCCTTCAAAAAGCTTTATCGTATCAACGCTGTCGTATCCTCCTGTATTATAAACTACCGGAAGATCCATTCCCTGCCGCTTTGCATCCTCCAGGGCTTCTATTACTGATGGTGCAAAATGACTTGGTGTCACAAGATTGATATTATACGCTCCCTGTTCCTTAAGTTCAAGGAAAATTTCTGTAAGCCGTCCGGCATCCACTGTTTTTCCCGCTGCACAATCAGATATATCCTTATTCTGACAAAATTCACAGTGAAGCTGACAACCTGAAAAGAAAACAGCCCCTGAGCCATTCTCTCCCGAAATACATGGTTCCTCCCAGAAATGGAGTGCCGCCCTTGCTATCTTAATTTTTTCATCTGCCCCGCATGCGCCTCTTTTTCCAACTGTTCTGTCTATACCGCATTTTCTCGGACACAGGTTACAATTTTCATACATATTTTTTCTTTTCATAAAATGCCTCTTGCACAATATTTGTTTTGATACTACAATTTAAAGATGCTGGTAGCTATTCCACAGCGGATAGTTACAGATGTCATCTATACAATAAGGAGAATATCAATGAATCGATCTAATTGCATTGTCGCCCAGTCAGGCGGCCCAACAGTTGCTATAAACTCTAGTCTTGCCGGTGTTATTTCCGGTATTGCCAATTCAACAGAATACAACATCTGTTATGGTGCAGTCAATGGTATCTTAGGCATTCTGAATGAGGATTATCTCAATCTTTCGGAGATTTTCTCTGATGAAGAGTCTATAGAGAAATTAAAAACCACACCTGCCATGTATTTAGGTTCCTGCCGCCACAAGCTGCCAGACTACAAAGATGATGATTCACCATATGTATTTATTTTCCACCAGTTTGAAAAGCTTAATATAAAAGCCTTCTTTTATATTGGCGGAAATGATTCGATGGATACCGTTTTAAAATTATCTGACTATGCATCCAAAATAAAAAGTGATATCAGAATAATCGGTATCCCAAAAACAATTGATAACGATCTTTGCATGACAGACCACACACCAGGTTTTGGTTCTGCTGCAAAATATGTAGCATCATCTCTTCTTGAGATTGCCCATGATACTTTTATATATGCTGTAAAAAGTGTGACAATAGTTGAAATAATGGGTCGTGATGCCGGATGGCTCACAGCAGCTGCTGCACTTGCCAGAAATAATTATAACACTGCGCCTCATTTTATTTATCTTCCGGAAGTCGATTTTGATCCGGTAAAATTTATTTCTGATATAAAAGAGGCTCTTTCAAAAACAAATAATGTAATAGTTGCTGTATCCGAGGGCATTCATGACGCATCCGGTGCTTATGTCACATCATCAGAGGCTTCAAATGACCAGTTCGGCCACCAGCAGTTAAGTGGTGCCGGAAAGGCTCTTGAATTTCTTGTGAAAGAACATATCGGTGTAAAAGTCCGTTCTGTAGAAATAAATGTATTGCAGCGCTGCGCTGCACACCTTGCTTCGCTTACCGATATAACAGAATCATTCGAACAGGGAAATAAAGGGGTCGAACTTGCTTCATCCGGCATAACAGGCTCAATGGTCTGCATTAAAAGGACATCAAATGCCCCTTACACCATTGAGTATTCGTATTCACCTATTTCAGAGATTGCCAACGAAGCAAAATCTATTCCTCGTGAATGGATAAACGATGACGGAAATGATATTAAGCCGGAACTGATCGAATATCTGCGCCCTCTGATCCAGGGAGAGGTAAATGTATCATACAAAAACGGAATTCCTGATTATATGGATGTTTCTCATTTACGCAAATGTTAAAATAGCGGAGGTTACTAATGAAAAAATTTCTCATTCCGTCTATAATAGTCGGAGTTTTATTGGTGCTATATCTGGGAATGTCGCTCTTTTTCTCATTCCACTACTATCCGGATACCAAAATCGGTACTGTAAAATGCGGTCTTAAAACTTCTTCCTATGCAGTGGACAGAAACAAGCAGCTTGGTGAGGATTATATGCTATCTGTAACTGACAGGAAAGGAAATAAATTCACATTGACCGGAAAGGATTTTTCATACGGATATGTTCCTTCCGGTGAAGAAGAAAAGATTCTCAAAAAACAAAATGGCTTTGCATGGCCTGCTAATGTTTTCAAAACGCACCGCTACAATATAAGTGCATCTGCCACATATGACAAAGCTGCACTCGCCGCAAAAATAAATGAATTGTCACTTTTCAATGACGATTATATTGAAGAGCCTGTAAACGCAGATGTAAAAATAGAAAACAAAAATTACGAAATAATTGATGAGGTTCCTGGAAATAAACCTGTTGCAGATCAGATAACTAAAGAAATCGAAACTGCACTTGATGATGCAGAAACATCGGTGACATTAAGCGACGATTGCTACGTGCGTCCCGAAATAACAAAAGATAGCGATGTCATTAAAAATTGTGTAAGCCAGATCCAGAATTTTATGAATTCTACCATACACTATGATATCGATGGTGCCGATGAAAATTTAACATCGGAAGATATAGCAGATATGCTTACTATCAATGATGACTTTTCCGTATCTCTCAATGATAAAAGGCTTACCAAATATGTACAGCACCTCGCCTCCACTTACAATACATATGCTGATGTCAGAGCCTTTAAGACCTCATCCGGTGATGTCGTAAACATCGGCGGCGGTGATTACGGCTGGGTCATAAGTAAAACAAAGGAGACTGAACAATTAAAGCAAGATTTAGCCGGAGGAGCTCCTGTTGAGCGTGAGCCTATATATGAACAGCGTGCAAAGCAGCGTACTCCTGACGATATAGGAAACACATATGTTGAAATTGATTACACAAAACAGCACTTATGGTTTTATAAAGATGGCAGTCTGTTTCTTGAATCAGATATCGTTTCAGGCAATCTAAGCGCAGATAATGGTTCTGTAGATGGCGTGTTTAAGATTGTATACAAGCAAAAAGATGCAACCCTTGTCGGTGAGACTTACCGTTCGGCAGTAAACTATTTCATGCCTTTTGCTTACAATATCGGTCTGCACGATGCTAGCTGGCAGACCGAATTTGGCGGCGACCGCTACAAGACAGCCGGCTCCCACGGATGTATAAATCTTCCACCGGATATTGCCAAAACGATCTTTGAAAACATCGAAACCGGAACTCCTGTAATAGCTTATTACAGGGAGCCTGTAACGCTTACAAATAATGCTGCAAAAATGTCAAATGCTTACTCATATGTAAAGCCTGACGATGGCACACAGGCACAATAAAAGAACAAAAAAATGAGACATACAGATCATTTGGGGAATCACCTCAATCATTCGTATGTCTCATTTTTTATCTGATATTTAGTTACTGTTCACACGCAAGCTTGACACTGCGCTGTCAAGCTATGCGCCATAGTGTTAATTATTGAGTGATTACAGCCCTGCCTCGTAGAGGCATTTTAAATGGGCTGTAATCGTTGCTGGTCGCACTGTTAGGTGTGAACAGTAACGATACATATCATTGCTTCACACTGTCTGCTGCATAATACTGAAAAGTGCAGACAATACTGATTTATTCAAACTGGCTGTTATACAGATTTGCATAAAATCCATTCTGTTTAAGAAGTGATTCATGATTTCCCTGTTCTATGATCTTTCCATCTTTCATCACAAGGATGATATCAGCTTCCCTTATAGTTGAAAGTCTATGCGCTACTATAAAACTAGTCCTTCCATTCATCATCTTTAGGAATGCATTCTGTATCTTTATCTCTGTTCTCGTATCAATAGATGAAGTTGCTTCATCAAGTATGAGCATAGGAGGCAGGCACAGCATTACCCTTGTAATGCATAGCAGCTGTTTCTGTCCCTGTGAAAGATTTCCTCCATCCTCTGAAATAACAGTGTCATAGCCTTTAGGAAGACGCCTTATAAAGCTATGTGCATGTGATGCTTTTGCCGCTGCTATTATTTCATCATCAGTCGCATCCGGCTTTCCCATTATGATATTCTCTTTTATCGTTCCATTTTTAAGCCATGTTTCCTGAAGCACCATTCCATAATTATTTCTAAGGCTCTCTCTTGTGATCTTTCTGATGTCATGTCCGCTAACAGAAATTGTGCCGCTGTCAACATCATAAAATCTCATAAGAAGATTTATAAGCGTTGTCTTTCCACATCCTGTAGGTCCTACTATCGCCACACGCTGTCCCGGCTCTACATTAAGGTTAAATCCCTCTATAAGCTTCCTATCCGGCACATATGAAAAATAAACATCCTCTATATTTACTCTTCCGTCCGCCTCTTTTAGTTCAATCGCATCCGGCTCATCCGGTATCTCCACATTTTCTTCTATAAGCTCAAAAATCCTCGCAGCACATGCAAGTGCATTCTGAAACTCCGTTATAACGCCTGAGATTTCATTAAATGGCTTCGTATACTGATTTGCATATGACAGGAAGCACGACAGCTGTCCGACTGTTATCCCGCCTGCAATTGCGGATACCGCCCCAAAAACACCAACGCTTGCATACACTATACTGTTTACTACACGTGTCGAAGGATTTGTAAGACTTGAGAAAAATATAGCCCGCAGCGAATACTTCTGCAATCTTTCATTTATCTCATCAAACTGTTCTAACGATTCATCCTCATGATTAAATGCCTGGACAACCTTCTGATTTCCGATTACTTCATCTATAAGTGCTGTCTGTTCTCCCCTTGTCTTTGTCTGGAGCTGGAACATAGAATATGTCTTTTTTGTTATAAAGCTTGCCACAAACAATGATAATGGTGTAATAAGTACAACCACTATTGAAATTTTCACATCGATCGTAAGCATGAAAATGAGTGTTCCTATTATCGTTGCTATCCCTGTAAAAAGCTGCGTGAATCCCATCAGAAGACCATCTGAAAATGTATCAACATCAGCTATTATACGACTCACCATATCTCCATGTGAATGACTGTCTATATATGACAGAGGCATCTTTTCTATATTTAAAAACGCATCATGCCTTATATCCCTTACGATATTATATGTCATCCTGTTATTGCATATATTGGTAAGCCACTGTGCAAATGCAGCAATGACAACAACTACTGCTGCTTTAAGTAAAATTACTTTCATTGCAGCAAAGTCAACATCACCCTTTCCCACGATAAGGTCTATCGCACGTCCTGTCAGTATTGGAAAATACAGTGTAAGTGCCACTGTGATCACTGATAGGACAAGTGAAAATACTAAAACAGGAATATATCTTTTCATGTAGCTTAAAACTTTTTTAAATGTACCTGCCTTCGCCTTTTTCATCTTACACTGCCTCCTTTTTTTCTTCTTTTTTAAACTGTGAATCATATATTTCCCTGTAGGTGTCACAGCTTTTAAGGAGTTCATCATGAGTTCCCATTCCGGCTATCTTTCCGTCATCAAAAACTATGATCTTGTCTGCAAATTGTATTGATGAAGTCCTCTGAGATACTATAAAGATAGTTTTATCTCCATGCATATTTTTAAGTGCCGCCCTTAATTTTGCATCCGTTGCAAAATCAAGCGCAGAAGCACTGTCGTCAAGGATCAGTATATCAGGATCTTTTACAACAGCTCTTGCGATCGTAAGTCTCTGCTTCTGACCTCCAGACAGATTCTTACCTCCCTGTTCAAGTTCATATGAAAGTCCGCCTTCTTTTCCTTTTACAACATCCATAGCCTGCGCAATTTCCAAAGCTTTCCACATTTCTTCCTCTGTTGCATCCGTTTTTCCCCATTTAAGGTTTTCAGCTATTGTCCCATGGAAAAGAACTGCTTTCTGCATTACCACACCGATTTTATCTCTTAATTCATCAACAGGATATTCTTTTACGTCATGCCCCTGTACCTTTACTGTACCATTTGATGCATCATAAAATCTCGGGATAAGGTTTACAAGGCTTGATTTACCTGAACCTGTTCCACCTATTATTCCTATCGTCTGTCCTTTTTCAACAGAAAAATCAATATCCGTAAGTGCTTCCTCTGATGCCCCTGCATAGGTCATGCATACATTTTCGAATACAACCTCGCTGCAATTTTCCTTTTTAGCAGGAGTATTTCCGGATTCTGTTGATTTTATCGATGGCTCTATCGCAAGGACATCCGCTATCCTGTTTCCGCTTGCGACCGCTTTTGTAACCTGGACAATAAGGTTTGCAAGCTTTATAAGTTCCACAAGTATCTGTGACATGTAATTGACAAGCGCAACAACTTCACCCTGTGTGATCATTCCACCATAAACCTGCTTTCCACCTGTAAAAATAACTACAAGTGTTGCACAGTTTATAATTACAAAGGTAATTGGATTTGTAAGGGCTGAAATACGTCCGACAAGCATCTGCATCGCTGTGAGCGCCTCATTATCTGTATTAAATGAATCAATCTCACTCTCCTGCTTATTAAAAGCCCTTATGACCCTCACACCCTCAAGGTTTTCACGCGTGTGCCCCAATACCGTATCAAGCCTGCTCTGCACTTTCTTATAGAGAGGGATCGTAACAAGCATTACTGAAAAAACAACGATGGATAAAAGCGGTATAGTTATAACAAACACAAGCGCAGCTTTTACATTTACCGTAAACGCCATGACCATGGCTCCAAATACTATAAACGGAGAACGCAGGAAAAGTCTAAGGACCAGATTTACTCCTGACTGTACCTGATTTATATCGCTCGTCATCCTTGTGATAAGTGTTGATGTTCCAATGGTATCCATGTCTGAAAAAGACAGACTTTCTATCTTTTCAAACAGCACATGCCTTAGTTTTGTTGAAAAGCCGACTGCCGCTTTCGCAGCAAAATACTGGGCTGTGGCAGCACTTGCAAAGCCCACTGCTGCAAGCAGTATCAAAACCCCTCCCATCCTGAAAATAAATGGATGATCCGCACCACTTATACCTCTGTCGATTATTGCAGCCATAACAAGCGGAACTATAAGCTCAAACGAAGCTTCAAGCAGCTTAAAAAGTGGTGCAAAAAAACATTCTTTTTTGTATTCCTTCAGATAAGTTAAAATTTTTCTCATTTTCTTTTCTTTCCTTACTTTATTTCGTTAAAATCCTGCAAAAAGACTTGTGGAGTTATACTCTACAAGTCTTTTTGATTCAACTCTTTGATATATGTTTTTTTATTGCATCAAAGCTTTCTGCACTTATAACATGCTCGATACGGCATGCATCCTCTGCCGCTACATTCGGATCGACACCAAGCTTTGTAAGGCAATCCGTAAGAAGCTCGTGTCTTTCATATATCATCTCAGCAATACTCATTCCCGACTCTGTCAGTGTGATAAAGCCTGCATCACTTACAACTATGTTTCCCTTTTCCCTGAGATTTTTCATTGCGATACTTACACTCGATTTCTTAAATCCCAGCTCATTAGCGATGTCAACGGCACGTACCACCGGAAGTTTTTTGCTAAGTACAAGTATAGTCTCTAAATAATTTTCTGATGATTCATTGCTGTGCATCTTAGGTCCCCCTGCTCTATAAATTAATTTGTAGGGATATTGTAACATAACAATATAGTTGTTGACAACTAATAAATGTTAGTATATACTAACTATCGAATCAGAAAATACGTATACATGATATTTATTTATAGACGATATTAATTTATACGTTACAGCCATTTAAATGTTCAAAAAAAGACCGACTGATCATCGGTCTTTTTGTCTGTCATTAATTGCAGGCGGATGCAACATTTTCATCTTTGTGTAAAATAAACCTGTCGAAAAATTCCTGTCTCTTACATGGTCTGCTGTAATAATATCCCTGTATGTAATTAGGATTAAGCCTGTTTAGTTCTTTAAGCTCTTCATTTGTCTCAACACCCTCCAGACATATTTTAAGATCTATGCTATGTACGAGTTCTATTATATTTTCCATAAGCTGATTTTCATATTTATGTTTTAACGCCTTTACGGTAAAGCCTCTGTCGATCTTTACTATATCAGGAGTAAGACGGCTTATACTTGAAAGATTAGAATATCCTGTACCGAAATCATCGATTGCAATGAGTACCCCAAACTTCTTAAGGCTGTCCCATACTCTTTTTACGATCATTGTATCCTCAAGATATCCGCTCTCTGTCATTTCCATTATTATGCTGTCCGGTTTTATGCCATACTGTGCGATCGAATTAAATACATCATTTAAAATCGCACTCTTAAGTATCTGCACATATGAAAGATTAATAGAGACTTTAAAATCGGGATAATATTCCTGACACTTCTTACACATCGAAACAGCCCGGTCCAGTATCCATTTTCCAACAGGAATGATAAGTCCGCTCTCCTCAAGCAGAGGCACAAACTCCATAGGAGATATGAACTCTCCAGTTGCGGTAGTAAACCTGAGCAGGCTTTCTGCTGCATAAAGCTTCACACCATCCTCCCCTGCTGTCATTATAGGCTGAAAAACAAGATCAAATCCTTCGAAATCATTTCCAACAGATTTTCTGAGCTGTGCAAGGATCTTTCTTTTTCTAAGAAACAGATCATAATCTTCCTGTTCAAAAACATACACCTGGTTTCTTCCCCTGTTCTTTGCCTCGCCAAGTGCAAACTCTGAATATTTCATTATATCAGCATATTCCGGATTCTCCATTTCCTTTACGGAAATTATTCCACCAGATATCGTATATACCGCCTCAAAATTATTTTTTTCGATTTCCATTTCGAGTTCTCTTTTTATGTTTCTGTATAATTCATATATGCTGTCAAGCTTACTTTTTCGGGATATATCTAATATCATAAACTCATCTGCCACGATATGATATACAACCTGATTTTCATTTGTGCATTTTCTTATACAATCTGCAACAGATTTTAAGACAATATTGCCATACTGGTTTCCAAACGACTCACTTATATTTTTAAATCCATCTACTCCGATCCTTAAAATAAAACCGACATCTGACATCTTATCAGCATCTGCAATATAATCTCTCATTGCAATGCTCTGTAAAAATCCACTTATATTGTCAGCCCTCGCCTCAAGTCCTATCTCATTTATGCATCCGATCATGAATTCCGGTATCCCATCGTCATCTGCGAGCACACGTCCCCTGCAGTTTATCCAGACAGGGCGTTTTTCTTTGTCAAGCCATCTGTATTCAAGATTATGTATATTCTTTTTTCCTGTCTGTAACTTTTCAAGATCCTCTGCAAGTAACTGATAGTCACGGGCATCCACAAATTTTTTGTGTGTATTCATCACATCCGTAAACAGGCTGCTTGGTATCGCAAAACGCTGCAATGCTTTTTCCGATATAAAATATTTGTCATTTTTTAAATCAATAACATATGGATAATCATCCATACACGAAGAAAACTCTGATATTACTCTGCAAAACTCATCAAATGAAAAATCACCTTTTCCCATCTATCCATGCTCCTTCAATTTTAATGTTCTGCTGTCACAGACATTACTAAATTTCAGTCATTAAACTTCCGTTTCGTATGCATTAACAGCATTTTTCAATCTGTTCATGCCATCCTCCAGCCTTTTTTTCTGACATGCCAGATTAATTCTTACAAATTTCCTGCCAGCATCTCCGTATTCGGCACCATCTGATATATACAGACCCGTCTTCCTGCGGATAAATTCCGTAAATTCTACCGAATCATCAGTTATGCGGCCACAATCAACCCACATAAGGTATGTTGCATCCGCTTTTATAACTTTAAGCTTAGGAATTTCGTTTTTAATGAACTGCTCTGCATACTGTCTGTTATCCCACAGATATTTACACAATTCATCAAGCCAATGCTGTCCTTTAGTAAATGCCGCAACTGCAGCCGTTATAGCAAAAGCATTAGGTTCTGCAACCTCATCTGTATTTAATGCTCTCCATACTTTATGGCGCAGATTACGATTTGGAACCATGACCGCAGCGGTCTGTAAGCCCGCCATATTAAAGCATTTCGTTGGTGCAATACATGTAATACTTATATCTGCACACTCTTCCGAAACAGACGCAAATGGCACATATTCTTTTTGCGGCTGTGTAATATCGCAATGAATCTCGTCAGATATTATATTTACATTATATTTTTTACATAAGCTTCCCACTTTTGCAAGTGTCTGTCTATCCCATATTTTGCCACATGGATTATGCGGATTACAGAATATGAGTAGTGTTGTCTGAGGGTCTGCGACAGCTTCTTCAAATCTGCCAAAATCTATGGAATATTCATAATTTTCATATTTAAGCGGACACTGCAACACATTTACACCATTATTAAATATAGAATTAAAAAATACATTATATACCGGCGTAAGTATCACTACATTTTCCCCGGGTGTTGTAAGTTTTCTCACACACGAAGATATCGCCGGTACAACGCCTGTGCAGAAAATAAGGCTTTCCGGATCGATCTCGTAATTATGTCTTTCTTTCCACCAGCTTACATAAGCACTGTTCCACTCGTCCGGAATTATTGAATATCCAAAAATCCCATGCCGGGTTCTTTCTGATATTGCTTCTATTATATCGGGGCAGGTCTTAAAGTCCATATCGGCTACCCACATTGGAAGCTCATCATCTGCTACATCCCACTTAAGAGAACCGCTGCCCCGTCTGTCCACGATTTCATCAAAATCATACATATTGATACACCTTATTTTCCTTCACAGATAATCTTTGTTTTTTCCGGATCAACTTTATCTTTTTCTATAATAAGTTCTCCGATTTCTTTTGCACGGATCGTTCCGCCTGATGGATTTATAATACTGTCAACTTTGCTGCATATATCAGCATCCACACTCGAATATTCAAATGCTAATGTAGTATTTATAAGCTTGCAGTTTTTCATCACAAGATTATCTATATAACAAAGCCCCTGAAGACTTTCTATCGTACAGTTTATAAGTGTAAGATTCTTTGCATTCCAGCCTAAATACTCACCTGTTATAAAAGAATCATATACCGTGACATTTTCTGTATTCCAGAAAGCATCCTTTGATATAAGTTTTGAATCATGTACTTCTACGTTTTTGCAGCCATCAAATGAATAATTGCCTACAAGTGAAAACTTATTGATCTTTAAGTTATTGGTATTCATTCCAAAATAATCGCCTTTAGCAGTCACATTATTTATTTCTACATTATTGCAGCTCCATAATGTCTCCTGTGCATTCGGGAATGTGACATTTACAAGGCTCAGCCCATCGCACCTTCTGAAATTCTTTGGTGCCTCGACTATCGAATCACATACTGAGATATTGTTTGTATACCAGACTCCGGCTCTGCCCATATCAAACCATGTGCAATCCGAAACTGTTATATTTTCACAATACCACAGTGGATATTTCCATCTGAAAAAACATCCTGTCAGTGATATATTTTTGCTCTCTTTAAGAGGCGATTCTCCATCATCAAAAATTGTATCATATATATCAAGCCCGTCACTTTTAAACAAAGCTCTCTCTCCTGTGAGGAATTCCTGTGTGATCTTTTTTCTTTCCTGCATCTTAAATCCTCCCATTAACTTTTGTTGTATCTCTGAATATCAATTATACTACAATCCATTTTAAATTCATAGTACTTTCGGGCTTAGATTCTATCGATTATAATTTCAAGTTACTGTTCACACCTAACAGTGTGAACAGCAACATTTTAATCCAGTTCGAGGGAGTCAACTATTTCCTTTAATGCATCTGCTGATTCTTTAAGCTTTAAAGCTTCCTCCCCACTTAATTCAATAGGGATATCTGCCTCAAGGCCTCCGGCTCCTACAATCGCCGGCATGCTTAGTGCAACACCTTCTATTCCATATGCCCCATGCATCATATGCGATACCGGAAGTATGGATTTTTCATCTCTCATTATAACCTCGCATATTCTCCTTACCGACATGGCAATTCCATAATATGTGGCATGTTTCTTATTTATAATATCATACGCACTGTTTTTTACTTTGGCAGCTATCTCTTGTGTGTTTTCCTTGTGCTGGTAGTGTCCTCTCATCTCACACATCTTGCTAAGCTCAACTCCCGATACGTTCGCAGACGACCACGCAACGACCTCACTGTCGCCATGCTCTCCAACTATAAATGCATGTACACTTCTGCTGTCCACTGCAAGATGTTCGCCTAACTGGTATTTAAGCCTTGCACTGTCAAGTACTGTTCCTGAACCTATAACACGTTCTTCCGGCAGTCCCGATAATTTGAGGGCAACCTGTGTAAGTATATCAACCGGATTTGCCACAATAAGCAGTATTCCGTCAAATCCTCTTTTTGCGATCTCAGGTATTATTGATTTAAAAATAGCAACATTTTTGTGTACAAGATCAAGTCTCGTCTCACCTGGCTTTTGTCCTGCTCCAGCCGAAACTATAATTATAGCCGCATCTGCAGCATCATCATAGTCACCTGCATATATTTTCATAGGTCTGGCAAAAGGAACTCCATGGCTTATATCCATAGCTTCACCTTCTGCTTTATCTTTGTCAGCATCTATAAGTACGATTTCCGAAAATAATCCACTCTGCATAAGTGCAAAAACTGATGCTGAACCGACAAAACCACAACCTACCATTACCGCTTTTCTTGGATTAGTCTTTACTTTATTCATTATGTTCCTCCTTTTATTCAACATTGTACACAAAAAGGGAGCCTTTTATTCAAAGCTCCCTGTGTAATCAGATCATACATATTTTGCTATGCACTCTATTATCTTATCCGGTTCAAATGGTTTTACCACAAAATCCTTTGCGCCGGCTGCAATAGCCTCAAAAACCTTTGACTGCTGTCCCAAAGCAGATACCATGATAATATTTGCATTGCTGTCATATTCTGTAATTTCTTTGGTCGCTTCAAGTCCATTTTTCCCAGGCATTGTTATATCCATAAGTACTATGTCAGGTTTTAATTCCTTGTACTTGTTTACTGCCTGTTCGCCGTCCGAAGCTTCACCAACTGTTTCATGACCGCCTTCCTTTAATATTCTTATAAGTGTCATTCGCATAAAGGTGGCATCGTCACATACTAATACTCTTGCCATTCTAAATTCCTCACAATATTACCTATACTTTTAGTTTTAGTATTCTAGTACTATTATACCCATTACGAATCTATATGGCAAGAGCCTATATTTATTTTTTTAATTAGCATTTCTATATTCAAGAGGTGTCATTCCATATATTTTCTTGAACTGGCGGTTAAAATGCTCTACATTCTGATATCCTGCCTCATATGCGATATTTTCTACAGTAATTATGCTGTTGCGAAGAAGTGTACGTGCCTTTTTCATTTTTGCATTTGTGACAAGCTCGCCAAAAGTTTTTCCTGATTTTTCTTTTATATACTTGGAAATATATGGCTCAGTAAGATGGAACGCCTCTGCCATATCTGCCAGTGATACAGTCTTATAGTTTGCCTGTATAAAATTAAGCATTGCGATATATCTTTCATCTTTGACAGAATTATCATTTTTTGTTGTAAGGAAATGGTTTACTGCTACAACAAGAGCTCTTATGGAAGCTTTTATGATATCCTCATCGCATCCGGCACCCCAGTACATTTTATTGTCATTTGTGATACCTACATATGCCATGGCCTTTGATGATGAGCCATGTGAAAGAGCATGCTCTTCATATACTGTAAGCTCAAAGCTGATCGCAAAATACTGTTTTATTATGTTACATACTGCGTCGAGTCTTCCATTTCCATTCGCATCAACTTTACGCGTACTGTTATCCTGAAGGATCACAGCTTCTGCAAATATTCCGTTAGTCTGCTTGAAATGGCACTCCGGAATAGAAAAATATGGCTGGTAATCAACATAATTCTCCATAAATATATTGTGTACCCACTCCGGTGAAAGTTCCTTCTGTTCTTCATCTGAAACCTGTTTTACAAGATATCCTACCTGCTCACGCATTTTATCAGGAACAGAAATACCAAAATTCTGTTTTAAGATGTAGGCAACTCCACCCTTTCCAGACTGGCTGTTTATCCTTATGACATCAGCCTCATATGTTCTTCCTATATCCATTGGATCGACCGGAAGATATGGAACTGACCATTTATGAAGTTTCTTTTCCTCTCTCCATGCCATGCCCTTTGAGATAGCATCCTGATGAGAGCCGGAAAATGCGGTAAACACAAGGTCTCCTGCGTATGGCTGGCGCTCATATACATGCATTTTTGTAAACTGCTCATATTTTTCCCTGATATGTGGAAGATCAGAAAAATCAAGCTCCGGATCAACCCCATGTGAGAACATATTCATCGCAAGAGTTACTATGTCTACATTTCCTGTTCTTTCACCATTTCCGAATAACGTTCCCTCGATTTCCTCTGCTCCCGCTAAGACTCCAAGTTCTGCTGTTGCAACTCCACAGCCCCTGTCATTGTGCGGATGGAGACACAACACAACACCATCTCTGTATTTTAAGTGTTTATTTATGTATTCTACCTGTGTTGCGAAAACATGCGGCATTGCGTTTTCCACGGTCGTAGGAATATTTATGATAGCTTTTTTGTCTGCCTTTGGCTGCCATACATCAAGTACTGCATTACATACGTCAACTGCATAATCGACTTCTGTTCCTGAAAAGCTCTCAGGACTGTACTGGAATCTGAAATTTCCTTCTGTCTGTTCGGCAAGCTCCTTTAAAAGCTTTGCTCCATCAACCGCAAGCTGTTTTATTTCTTCTTTTGACTTTTTAAACACCTGCTCACGCTGTGCGACAGATGTGGAATTATAAAGATGCACAACTGCCTGCGGTGCTCCCTCAAGCGCTGCGAATGTCTTTCTGATTATATGCTCCCTTGCCTGTGTAAGCACATGTATAGTAACATCATCAGGTATCATGTCTCTTTCTATAAGTGCTCTGGCAAAATTGTATTCTGTCTCAGATGCAGCCGGGAAGCCTACCTCGATTTCCTTAAAGCCTATATCTACGAGCATCTTAAAAAAATCAAGCTTTTCTTCAAGGTTCATAGGCTCTATAAGAGCCTGATTTCCATCACGCAGATCAACCGAACACCATAATGGCGCTTTATCTATATATTCTTTCTTTACCCAATCATATGTACATTCAGGCGGCATAAAATAACCGCGTTCATATTTGTCGTAACCTTTCACTATACAAGACCTCTTTTCATTTCTTTTCAATATAATGACTATATCAGAAAGTGTTTTATATTTGAATGATTAAATTTAATCACTTTTATTGATTTATTTTATTATTTAATAGAAATTTTATCAACAGTTTTGATTTTTTCTAACTTAATCAACTCTCTTCTTTCCCCAAAAATACAATGCAACTGTTCCCGGTCCGGTATGGCTTCCTATCGTTGTACCTATATCGTTTATAAGAACTTTTCCTTTCATCTTTGGAAATGCTGCCTCCACAAGTTCGGCAAGCGCTTTTGCGTCTTCATAACATGCGGAATGTGATATATATACTTTTTCTGAATAATCAGCACCATCTTTGCAAAGCTGCTGCATTTTAACCAGCGATTCCTTTATAACCTTTTTCTTTGTGCGGATCTTATCCCTCACGATAAGTTCACCCTTATTGCTTACATTTAAAAGCGGGCATATGTTAAGAACGCCACCGATAAATCCAGCCGTCTTTGAAACTCTGCCGCCTCTTATAAAAAATGTAAGATCCGACGAAAAGAACCAGTGATTAACTTCCAGCCTGTGTTCCTCAGCCCATGCTGCAAGCTCATCTATATCCATGCCATCATCACGAAGATCTGCCAGTTTGTCCATCAAAAGACCATAACCTGATGATGCCGCAAGTGAATCTATTATGTATATCTTTCTATCTGGAAACTCTTCTAAAAGTCCGTCCCTTGCTATATTGGCTGAGTTGATCGTACCGGAAATCCCTGAGCTTAAGGTAAGATGTATGACATCCCTGCCCTGTTCAAGAAACGGCCTGAAATATGCTTCGTACTCTTCTGCATTTATCTGTGAAGTTTTTGTCATGGCTCCATCTGCCATTGCCTTATAAAAATCAGACAGCGGCATACTCTGTCCTAAATCATCAAGATACTGCTTTCCATCAAGCTCATAGTGAAAACATGCATATTTTATATCTCTTGAATCTAAATGTTCTTTTGTAAGATCTACTGTTGAACAACAACTTAATATGTAATCTGTCATATCTGCTTATTCCTGTTGCTGCCTATGGCAGCTTCCTTTCTTTATAGAACTCCTCTTGTTTATAGTTCTCTACAATATGATTATACATTGTTCTGACTGCCGGCGCCACTAAATTTCTATTTAAAATTGCAATTCCTATCACACGGCTTGCATCAGGTTTAAGTCTATATGTATCAACCTCATATGGAATATCATGCATTACAAGCTCCGGCATCAGGCATATCCCAAAGCCTTTTTCTACAAGCCTTATCGTGGAAAGATCATCCACTACATGGTATTTTGACTGGATTTTCAGATTATTTTCCCTCAAAAAATTCTGGATATCAGCATCTGTAGATTCTCTCTGCGTTACAAATGACATATGCTGCATATCTTCAACCTTCATGTATTCACTACTATTATTTTTTCCCATCCCCTTTGGGAGCACACATAAAAGCGGATCCCTGTAAAGAGGTTCAATCGGGATATCCCCTGCACTTGATAATGATAAAAACCCGAGATCCACCACTCCTGTTTTTATCCAGTCTGCCACATCATCATATGTTCCCTGATAGACTTCTATGCTTATATTTTCATATTTTTGTCTGAATGAGTCCATTATATCCGGAAGCCAGGATGTACACACGCTTGAAAAAACTCCTATCTTTACCCTTCCGGTATGAAGTCCGTTCATATCATTTATCATCTGCTGCAGACTTTCATCGCTGTTTAGTACAGCATTTATATATGGAAGTATTTTTTCACCATAATTTGTAAGAGAGATACCTGATTTGCTCCTGCTTAAAACAGTAAATCCAAGTTCTTTTTCCATATTTGTAATCGTATGGCTGACCGCAGATGGTGTAAGACCTAAAATATCGGCAGCTTTGTGAAAACTGCCGATATCTGCAACTGTCTTAAATACCTGATAAGTAAGTAGTGTCATATTTTACCTCTTTTATTTATACAGTTAAAACTGCAGGAAGTTTAAGTTATGATCTAACGTGCACATTTATAGAGCAGATCTTCCCATCTTCTGTCCACTTCAGCCTGGAACTGCTCGATAAGATGCTCATTTCCTTTCTTAAATAAGTGCTTGAATCTTCCCTGAGGACGTAAAAAGTCTTCGATAGGAAGTTTCTTTTTTGGCTCATACGTAAGCTTCCATTTGCCATGCTCTACCTCGAACATAGGCCAGTAACATGTCTCTACTGCAAGCTTACATATTTTCATGATATCAGCCGGATCATATCTCCAGCCTCTCGGGCATGGTGTCATAATATTTAAAAAGCATGCCCCCTTTGTATATATGGCTTTTTCTGCCTTTAAATGCAGATCCTTAAAATCCGATGTAAATGTCGTCTGTCCTACATATGGGACATCATGATCTGCGATAATGCTTGCGAGGTCTTTTCTGTTTTGCATTTTTCCGTCAGACTGTTTTCCTACAGGTGTAGTTGTTGTATCCGCATACATAGGTGTAGCCGATGAACGCTGTATTCCAGTATTCATATATGCTCCGTTGTCATAGCAGACATATACCATATCATGTCCTCTTTCCATTGCACCGGAAAGTGACTGGAAACCGATATCGTATGTACCACCATCACCACCAAATGTGATAAATTTGTAATTTACATCCTCCGGTATCTTTCCCTTTTTCTTTAATACTTTGTATGCTGTCTCCACACCTGCCATGGTGGCACCTGCATTTTCAAATGCATTATGTATATAACTGTCCTCCCATGCACTGTATGGATACATAAATGATGATACTTCCAGACATCCTGTTGCATTTCCTATAACCGCCTGGTCTTTTTCCTTTAAGGCTCTTAACACCGCTCTTACACCGATCGTTGCTCCACATCCTGCACACATACGATGTCCCGGGGCTAAGCGCTCTGGTTTGTTCATATATTCTTTTAAATTGTAGTTCGCCATTTTTATCTCCTGTTATTACTCTCTAAGACCAATATATTTAAACTGCTCCGGCTCTGTACCATTTTCTATACACTCCTCAAGCTCGTTAAATATATCGTAAACTTCGTTTACCGTAAAATCTCTTCCGGCAAGTCCGTAAATATAATTTACTGCGGTGATCATAACTTTGCTCCTAAAAAGCCCTGCCATAACTTCACTGCCCAATGGACCTCCGTTTCCATTATAGCTTTCACATCTGTCCATTATCGCAACAGCCTTTGCTTTTTTTACAGCCTCTGCCAATTCCTCAGCCGGGAATGGACGGAACACACGAAGCTTGATGACTCCTACTTTTTTCCCTTTTGCCCTTAAATCATCAACAGCCTGCTTTGCGGTTCCCGCTGCTGATCCAATAAGAAGCATTATATAATCTGCATCATCTGTTTTATATTCCTCAAACAGACCATATCTGCGTCCTGAAATTTTTTCAAACTTTTCTGCCACCTCAAGGATCACTTCTTTTGCATTTTCGAGAGCGATCTCCTGATTTTTCTTTGCTTCCATAGCATAATTAGATACCGAATAAGGTCCGACCGAAACAGGTTTACCCGGATTTAGCAGGAATTCTTCCGGATTATATTCTCCGACAAAATCTTTTACTTCCTCGTCCTCTAAAAGCTCAATGTTCATAACCGCATGGCTTGTTATAAATCCATCCTGGCAGATCATGATAGGAAGATGGACACGGGGATCTTCTGCGATAGGATAAGCCTGGATAAAATTATCATATGCTTCCTGATTACTCTCTGCATATATCTGTATCCAGCCAGTGTCTCTTGCTCCCATTCCATCTGAATGGTCACAGTTTATATTTATAGGACCTGAAAGTGTCCTGTTTACGAGCGTAAGTGCGCAAGGCATTCTGTTACTTGCTGCCAGAAGAAGTTCCTCCCACATAAGTGCAAGCCCTGCCGATGATGTCGCTGTAAGGCTCCTTGCTCCTGCTGCCTCTGCTCCTATTGTAGCAGACATTGATGAATGCTCACTTTCCACAGGAATAAACTCTGTATCCATCTGTCCGTTTGCTATATATGTAGACACCATCTGTGGTATCTCTGTAGAAGGTGTTATAGGGAAGGCAGGCATTACATCCGGATTTACCTGTTTTATTGCATATGCAACTGCTTCGTTTCCTGATAAACGGTCTTTCCTTGCCATATTATTTGCCCTCCTTCATCATAATAGCACCAAAAGGGCAGACATTTGCACATATTCCGCAGCCCTTGCAATGATCATAATCAAACTCAGTCCTTTTCCCATCCTTTACCGGGATACTTCCATCCGGGCATACAGGGGCACATAAAAGGCACTGTTTACACAATTCTTTATCAAATACAGGTGTATTTGTACGCCACTCTCCTGTGTTAAATTGTTTTGATGTTCCTCCTGCAAACAGCATGAGTCCTTCTGTCAGCCCCTGATGAGGCGTTTTCTCGTTTATTTTACTTATATCTGTTCTCATAGCTAAATCTTTCTCTCGTATATATTTTATCTTGTATATGTTTTATCTCTTATAAGTTTTATCCCACATATTTTTTATCTTTTACAGCATTGCGGTATTTACCGGTTGTCTGTCACTTTTATGCACACTCACGATTCTGTGAAAGGTCACTTTCTAATGCTTCAAATGTCATCGTAAGAGCTTTCATATTTCCATCTATAACTTCCGGTTTCTTTGCAAACTTATGCTTATAAGATGCTCTCATTTCATGAATGAACTCGTCCTTTTTCATAACACCTGTAACTGCAACAGCTGCCGCAAGCATAGGTGAATTTGGGAAATATTTTCCAAGTGCCTCAACCGAAATCTTTCTGGCATCAACAGTAAATACATCACCTTTGTACCCTTTTAAATGCGGCATGATCTCTTCTTTTGATTTTGCTGTATTTATTATTATTGCCCCATCCTCCTTAAGTCCTGCCGTAACCTCCACAGACTCAAGCAAGGTCTCATCTACAACTACAACAAGATCCGGTGTATAAATATTTGAATGGACTCTTATCTCATCTCTGCTGATCCTGTTATATGCTGTGATCGGTGCTCCCATACGCTCCGGACCATATTCAGGAAATCCCTGTACATAAGCTCCTGTCTTAAATGCAACATCTGCCAGAAGAAGTGCAGCTGTCTTTGCTCCCTGACCGCCTCTTCCGTGCCATCTTATCTCGATACCATGATTCATCTTATTATCTCCTATAAAACTTTGTGAATACTTTGCCGGAAAATTCCATTTCCCGGCGGCTCTTGTTACATTATATAACTTACTTCGACAAAGTAAAGTGAAAGAGTGTATTTTATTTCACTTATATAATGAATTTTTTTCACTTATTGGCATCAAAAATATACATCATGCATTACAATTCTATTTTATATCCGTCTTTGCCACTTCTTTTTACTGTATAAAGGCACTTATCAGCTCCATCCAGCAGTTCGTTTACTGTATTACCTTCTCCGACTGTCCCACACTTGAACCCGGCTGACAAAGTTACGATATCCGAAACTTTTGAATTGAGATTTGGGATTGCAAGCTTTACCATCTCATTTCTGATTTTTGAAGCTATATTTTGGATAATGTTATATTCATTTTTCCGGATAATAACAACAAACTCGTCTCCTCCAAATCTGTATGTGCTTCCATATCCGCCTACGCATTTTTTTATGACCGAAGATACCTGTCTTAGACATTCATCACCTGATATATGTCCGTAAGTGTCATTTTTTTCTTTGAAATAATCTATATCAAATATGCCAATACATACATTAAGTATTTCATCGCTGCGCTCTAATTTTTTAATATCCTCCCTTAATTTTCTTCTCGTATACACACCTGTGAGCAGATCAATATCCGACTGGTGCTTAGCAAGCCTTCTTGCCTTTTCTTTTTGCTGCAATTCTATTTTAAGATCAAGGCTTCTTATCCTGTCTTCATATTCATCTTTTTGCATTTCAAAATAAATATCAGCATGTTCTACACATTTTTGTTTATATTTTTCACTGTCACCTGTTGCCTTATAATATTTCATCCACATTTCAACAGAAAACATTTTAGCATTCACATAGTTGAATGAATCCGCATATTCTTCTATCGCTGTAAGGATCTTCTCCCAATTAGCATATTCTTCCATGCTTTCAAGCAATTCACACATGATCCTGAAATCCTGCAGATAATCCATATAATTTGCGCTCTCGAGCGCCTCTTCCATAAGCTTATCCATAGTGCTATATACTTCGTCATATTTATTTGTATGCCACTTAAAAAAGGCTTCCATGACATCAAAAGAGAATCTGTACTCGTCATTATTTTCGCCTTTATCCATAATGGGTCTAGCCATTTCAAGATATTTAAGCGCCTTGTCATATTCACCAAGCCTTCCATATGACTCCTGTATATTAAGGTACAATGTCAGCTGCAATGAGCCTGGCTGTTCTCTGCCAGATATCCTGTCTTTGTACATTTCAGCCTGAGCTTTAAGGAAATATTCTATAGCTTTATCATGCTGCCCTAGAGCCTGATATCTTGATCCTATATTATTAAAGCTTATTGCCATATACTGGTGAAGTCTTTTCTTCCTTGCAAGCTCAAGGCAGTCCAGATATATATCGATCGCCATTGAATCATTTCCCACGGTACTATAAATCACACCCATAAGATTTTCAGCTTCAATATAATGCTCATAATCCCGGGCTCCAATAAATATGTCCTTTGCTTTTTCAAGCAATATAAGCCCATCCTGGGCATTTTTATTCTGATAACATTTGCGGGCTTCCAGTACAAGTTCTTTTGCCAGCTCAGTATTTATGTTTGGTTCCATAGTTTCTCCAACTTTACATCTGATCTATATTTTCAAATATTTATCTTCAAACTCTTCAACAGATATAGGCCGTGAAAAATAAAATCCCTGAAAGATCTTACAGCCCATCATTTTAAGCATCTGAAGCTGCGAATTTTTCTCAACTCCCTCGGTAATCACTTCCATTCCGAGTTTTCCTGCAAGACTTATTATACTCTCTAAAATATCCTGTCCTTTTGATTCATTTTCAGAAGCTCTCAAAAATCCCATATCGATTTTTAAGACATCAGCACTTATATCCTTTAACATATTTAGTGATGAATATCCGCTTCCGAAATCATCTATTTCTATCTTAAAGCCATATGCCTGAAGGCGCTTTAAGATTTCCATATTCTTTTCAAAATCTGACATAAGTGCTGTTTCTGTTATCTCCAGCTTAAGGTTTTCAGGATTTATATCATATTTTCTGATAAGCTGCGTAAAAGTCTCATAAACATCTATCATAAAAAAATCTTTTGTTGAGATATTCACAGATATATGATATTTCTCCCATCCTGCTTTTTTCCACTCTGATAATTTTTCAGCAGCCCTTTCCCACATATAGCGGTCAAGCTTATATATAAGTCCTGCCTTTTCAAGTACTTCTATAAATTTCTGTGGTGTAAGAAGTCCCCGGTCAGGATGCTGCCATCTGACTAATGCCTCCGCTCCATATGCATTTCCATCACAATCTACCTGCGGCTGTAAAAACATGACAAATTCTTTACGTTCAAGTGCCATATCGAATTCACCTATTATCCGTCTTTCTTCTATTGATATTTCAAGTAAATGTTCATCATAATATGCTATACAGCTTTCATAATTATCTTTTATCGTATCTCCCGCAATATTTGCCTTATCGCACATTATGCTTACAGACTCATTACGATCACTTATCTCATAAATCCCGATAAAAAGGTGCAGATGAAATGATGTATTGGCAAACTCCTCCTGCATCATTTTTACTGCTTCAACAAGATCTTCCTCATGTAAATCATTTTTTGGTATGCACATTGCAAATCTGTCATTTTGTATTCTGGCACTTAACATTTTGTCAGACTTCCATTCTTTTATTATCTGTGCCTGCCTCTTTAATACACAATCTCCTTTTTCAATCCCAAAAAGCTCGTTTACAAACTTGAAATCCTTAATATTACTGTATATGATGCAGAATTTCATACCTGCATATTTATTTATAAGCTCGTGTGTGTCAATAAAAAACTGTTCCCTTGTCAAAAGTCCCGTCAATCCATCATGTGTCGCCTTATATTTTTCCCTTTCAAGTGACTGTATCATGTCTGTTCTGTCAATGTATATAAAGTAATCACACAGTGGTCTATGTTTTTCGTCATATATTCTTTTGTATGAGATGTCAAAATATCTTGTTTTTCCATCTATTTCAAACTTAGAATCAAACTTCATATAGTCACTACGCTTACGGCTTGTATCGTTGATCCACTGTGCATATATCTTTTCAAAATCCTCATAACCATAATGGTCTCCATATATATCACTAATGAGTTCGTTAAAATATACGCATCTTCCCTTATTGTCATAGCATATGATTCCGTTAAACATATCTTTTACAATAACCGACAGCATATTTTCTATGAGTTCATTCGGAACATATATAAATGTAAGATAATATATCATAACGGACATTATCCCATATATAAGCATAGGAACATCATACATACAATCTAATCTTATTGTAGCGATATCACATAAAAAGCCTGTTAATAATGTAAATGCTATAACTGTATATCTAAGCTTATAAAGACGTGCCGACCTTACTATCATATAAAAATATATAAAAATCAACAGTGTTATTGTCGCATATGAAAATAAAAAATGTGCCTGATACCAGAAACTGTTCTTTACAAATTCAATATGTATAACATTTTCTTTTATAAATTCCACACTGAAAATTTTATGATTCCATGTATTTGCTATAAATGCAACCGTATCGCATACTGCAAACACACACATTGCTATCTTTACAGTTTTTATTCCACCATATACATTCGTATAGTACTGCGTATAAAATAGTAGAAATATGAGAAGCCAGTCAAACATGGCAAGTATAAGACCTTTAAATAAAGTTGCCGCCCATACCACCGGAATATAATTATACAGCACAAATACCACCGCACACATGAGGGCGACCCACTCATATATACACACACTCCTGCCAAGTTTTTCTTTTTTCCTAGTAGATTTTATTGCGCACAACAGTATAAAAAACGTTTCTGCTATGACCATTATCCCATACATATATTTCATATACACATCCCCAGACCTATAATCATCTGTTACTTTTTTACTATAATATATAGTTTAATTCTAAATGTGCTATTTGTAAATACCATTTCCGTATTAAATATATTCTGGTCACGAATTTTTCATTATTACCATACTAACAGCATCAGCTGCATGCTCGCATTGATCCATGCAGTTTTCGAGGCCTGCATAAATACTTCTCCACGATACCACCAGCCATGCATCCTTATTATCATACAATTTTTTCATATTTCTGACGTACAGCCGGTCACCCTCCTCTTCAAGGTCATTGACCCGTATGATATATTCTTCTATTTTCTTAGAATGTTTAAAATCCTTTAATTCTGATAAAACATCCATAAGTGCGCTAATATTTTCCGTTAGAAGGTCAATCATTTCTAATATATCATTTCTTATTTCATCTATGCCGCATATATGTATCTCAATAAGCACGTCTTCTATCGAATCCATTATATCATCAAGATAATTACTTATCGCTACGAGATCTTCCCTTTCGATCGGCGTTATAAACGCTTTTCCCAGCGCTTTCATCATTTTATGTTTTTTTGCATCTGCTTTCTGCTCAAGTTCATGCATTCCAGCAAGATTTTCATCCATTTTCTGCGCATCAAATGAAATAAGTATATTTTTCAAATACTTAGTTGCTTCAAGTGAAATCTGTGCACATGTATATAAATTTTTAAAATAAAACTCGTCCTTCTTTTTTTTCATTTTGTTTTTCTCCTGATCTATTAAAAACATATATGTAAAAACAGCTTAGCCATAAGGAAACCTATTATTCCACACCCCGGGAATGTAAGCACCCATGCCAGAGTCATGTCTTTTACAACCTTTAAATTTACTGCTGATCTTCGTTTTACAGCTCCAACGCCCATTATCGCTGTAGTTTTCATATGAGTGGTACTTACTGGGATTCCGGATATAGTTGATATAAATATACAGAGCGCAGCTGACAGATCTGCTGAAAAACCCTGATATTTTTCAAGCCTTACCATATCCATTCCCACAGCCTTTATTATCTTTTTTCCACCTATTGATGTTCCTATTCCCATCACAGCAGAGCACAAGATCATCATCCATACCGGTATTGTTGCATTTGCGCAGTCAGAACCATTTACAAGAAAAAGTCCAAGCAGGAGCACGCCCATAAATTTCTGTCCATCCTGTGCACCATGCATGAATGCCATCGCAGCACCACCTGCTATCTGTGCCTTTGAGAAAAAATCATTTGCCTTTTTCCTTTCCATCCTGTAACAGATCACTGTTACAGCTTTACACACAGCGTATCCTGCCGCAAAGCCGAGAATAGTTGAAAATATAAGCCCATATATGACCTTAAGCCACTCCTTAAAATTTACGCCGTCAATTCCTCCGCATATTGCGATAGCTGCTCCTGTAAGTCCTGCTATGAGTGCATGGCTTTCACTTGTCGGGATTCCAAAATACCAGGCTCCAACCGCCCATATCACGATCGCCGCCATTGCGGCAGACAGCGCTATGAGCGCTGCCCCATTATCATTCCCGAAATTTACCATGTTTTTTATTGTCATAGCAACTTTTGAATTGATAAGTGTCATTACAAGGACACCTAAAAAGTTGCATACCGCCGCCATAACTATTGCTTTTCCAACATCCATACACCTTGTAGAAACACATGTTGCTATCGCATTGGGAGCATCTGTCCACCCATTTACAAAGATAACTCCAAGTGTAAGCACAACTGATATCAAAAGTGCCGGTTCCGCGCTCATCTGCTGAATAAAATATGTAAACGAAATATCTTCTATCATCTTATTTTCTGCCCTCACCAATCATTTTCACAATCTGTATCACTGCTGTCGGGATAAAAGCAAGTCCCAGTATTTTAACCATATTTCCTGTGGTAAGCGTTGAGACTGAAAAAACGCTGCTCATTACCGGAACAAATAAAACAACTAAAAGCAAAAACGTTCCTGCAATGAATGCACCTATACTGTACTTATTTGATAAAAATCCAATTTTAAATATTGATTCTTTGCGTCTGCAGTTAAATCCATGAAACAGCCGGGCGAGAGTAAGCACTGAAAATGCCATCGTTGATGCCATAGCCGCATTTTGGCTGTAGCCTATATAATATGCACACATAGTAACCGCTGCGATGAGTGCTCCCTGCGAAAACATTTTTGCAAGGAAATCCTTTGTAAGAATCCCCTCAGATGGATCACGCGGTTTATTTTTTAAAAGTCCGGGATCTGCCGGTTCCATCCCTATCGCAAGTGCCGGAAGTGAATCTGTAAGCAGATTTATAAAAAGAAGATGCACCGGAGCAAACGGAACCGGAAGTGCCATTATCGATGTGTAAAGCACACATAGTATCGCAGCCGTATTCCCTGACAGTAAAAACAGGATAGCATTTTTTATATTTCTGTATACATTTCTTCCATTTGCAACCGCTTTTATGATCGTTGCAAAATTATCATCTGAAAGCACCATAGCTGCTGCATCCTTTGCTACCTCCGTACCTGTTATGCCCATAGCAACGCCTACATCAGCCTTTTTTAAGGCTGGAGCATCGTTTACTCCGTCTCCGGTCATAGCAGCTATCCTTCCTTTTTTCTGCCATGCATCCACTATCCTTATCTTATGTTCCGGCGAAACCCTGGCATAAACAGATATTTTTTCTATTTTTTCAGCAAGCTGCTCGTCTGATATTTCATCTAACTGTGCACCGGTAAGCGCTATGTCACCTTTGGAATATATCCCTATTTTTTCTGCGATTGCAACAGCTGTCGTTTTGTGGTCACCTGTTATCATAACAGTTTTTATTCCCGCTTCTTTTGCTTTCTGGACAGCTTTTATGGATTCTTCCCTTGGCGGATCTACCATAGATATAAGCCCTAAAAATGTAAATCCATTTTCCTTTTCTATGCTGAGTTTATCTGTCATTTCTTTATATGCAAATGCAAGCACCCTGAGTCCATTTTCTGAGAATATCCTGTTCTGCTCTCTTATGATCTCTTTCTCATCAGCTGTCATTTTCCTTATTTCGTCTGAATAGCTTACATACTCACATTTATCAATAAGAACATCTACAGCACCTTTCGTAAAAACCGTATCAATCCCATCAATACTGTGCTTTGCGCTCATCAGCTTTCTATCTGAGTCAAATGGGATTTCTTCTATTCTGAGCATTTTTTCTCTTAGGATGTCTTCGTCTATCCTGCCATCCCTGCATATTTTCCCATCATCCGACTTTATCTTCTGACACATTTCTATAAGCGCATACTCGGTCGGATCTCCTATTCCTTTTCCATTTACAACCTCAGAATCATTTGCAAGTACCGCATCATATAAAAGATATCTGTGAACGCAGTTTTTTGTATCAAGCTCCTCCGGCGAAAAAACCTTTCCATCAGCATACAGATTCTGGACTGTCATTTTATTCTGGGTTAATGTTCCTGTTTTGTCGGAACAGATAACAGATACACATCCTAAGCTTTCAACTGCCTTAAGATTTTTTATTATGGCATTTTCTTTTGCCATTTTTTGTGTTCCAAAAGCCTGCACTATCGTGACGATCGAACCAAGCGCCTCCGGAATCGCTGCAACTGCAAGTGCTACAGCAAACATCAGTGCGTCAAGCAGCTGCATATGCCGGTATAACCCAAGTGCAAATACTATAATTGAAATTATGATTATCAGTATCGCAAGCTTCTTTGAAAATTTATCCAGACTTTCCTGAAGCGGTGTCTTTCTTTCTTTTGAAAGATTCATAAGATCTGCTATACGCCCTATCTCTGTATCCATACCTGTAGCTGTAACTACAACCTCAGCCCTTCCGTATGTAACAAGACTTCCTGAATATACCATATTTATCCTGTCAGCCAGTGCCGTATTTTCATCGAGTACACATTTACTTTTTTCTATATTTACTGATTCTCCGGTAAGTGAGCTTTCGTTTACCTGCAGCGAATAATTGTTAAGAATATAACAGTCTGCAACTACCATATCCCCTGCCTCAAGTATTATGATGTCACCCGGAACTATCTGCTGCGATGGTAATTCTTTTTTTACACCATCCCTTATTACTTTTGCATTAGGGGATGACAGTTTTTTTAAGCTCTCCAGTGATTTTTCTGCCTTTACATGCTGAATCGTTCCAAGTACAGCATTCATCACAAGTACGACAAGGATAACAACTGTACTTGAGACATTACCCGAAAACATTGATATCACTGCTGCTGCGATCAGAATGATGACAAGCAGGTCACAGAACTGTCCCAGAAATACCTGCAATACGCTTTTCTTTTTTCCCTCCCTCAGTACATTTTCGCCTTTTTCATTTAAAATCTTCTCTGCCTTTTCCTCTGTGAGTCCATCTTCTGTGACTTCGAAACATTTCAGGATCTCAGCCTCCGGATAACTCCAGTATTTTTTTTCATTTTGCATACTTTTCTCCTTTTCACTACAAATATTATCAGCATCGCTTTTCAGTACAAAAAAAGAAGGAACGAAACTCTTATTGCACTAAAAAGTACAATAAAAGTCTCGTTCCTCCATAAAAAGTGCACTGCCCGGTCAGCCTCTGATGTATATCCACCCGGCTGGCGTGATGACGAACAGCACAACATCGTATCCTTGATGTGAACTACTCCCTAATATTTGTTTATAAGCTATCATAAATATGAGCTTGTTGTCAAGTCGTTGCTGTGATTTTATATTAAATGTTTTTTCTATATTTGAATTTCTTACTTTTTTACCCTCATTATTTATAAATGTTATATATTTTCGATTTTCTGACCAGTTTGTTTTCCATCCTTTATTATACATTTTTTTATAAACGTTTCTTTATTTATCGCTGATTTGATTGAATCCATTACAGCTTTTGCGCAATCAATAACATTAGGAAAGATAATAGATGATTTGCATATATCATAGTAATATGTGAAAAAAAAAGAAACAAGCCGTCAATCTCTTTTTCCTCTTAATTTTCCTCTTAAGAGACTGATAGCTGTTTCTGTTTATTGTGATGACAAGTCAGTGGGATTTGTTCATCGCATGTCCACCCGGCGGCTCGCAGAGCCGTTTTTTTTCTCATGTTTCTCACGTTTTTATAATTTCTTTTCTTTGTATAGGCACTCTTTTCTGGTTAAGTGACTGTAAAAAGAAAAGCCCGCCCCGATTAAGGGACGGGCTGTTTGTTTGGCTTTTTCAAGCTACGCCTTATTTCAAGCGTTCACCACAACGACTGCAGACCGTATATGTACGTGTCTCAGTTTCTGCTGGATGGTGAATGGTGTTGACTTTAACAGCATCTGAATAGTAGCTATGACAAGGTGTGTCATAATTTGCATGGTAAGCTGAAATTAAGTGACGACCAACTTCAATTACAGTCTTGAATGATGCACCGCAACCACAGCAGATATAGCGTGGTTCTAACACGTCTTCATCGTATGCTTCTTTAGTAGTAACTGTTTCAGTACGCTGAACAGGGTCGTGTCCAAGTGCTGGAATTGTTTCGGTGTATGAATCGTCATTATTTACGCAAGTATATGTCTTGATACCAGTATCTTTGCAGGTAGGTGCCTTTGTTACGACACCGCTGTTATACTTGTGTACGTGTGACTTTTCAATTTTACAGTTCCAATCTACCTGACCATTTTTACAGCCATATCTATAGCCATTATATGTTACGAAATCATCTCCTGATACAGATACATTTTTCCAGCAAACTTGTCCATCTCTTACATACCACCAAGTACCATTATATTTGCAAAGTGTCTTTCCTGAGTTGAAATTAACCTTACCATTCTCAACAAACCACCATGTTCCATTATATTTAACTAATGTTCTATCTGAAAAGTTAATTCTACCATTGTCTATATACCACCAATTACCATTGTATTTACATAAACCAGTGTCATTCCAATGTACCTGTCCACCTTTTACATAGTACCAAGTACTTCCATATCTAACAACAGTTGTTGAATTAAAGTCTACTCTTCCACCATTTACATACCACCATGTTCCGTTATATTTACAAAGTGTACGTGCAGAAAAGTCTACCTTACCACTTCTTACATACCACCAACTACCATTATATTTGCATAATCCATTATAATTGAAGTCTACTTTACCATTCTTTACATACCACCAAGTTCCATTATATTTGCAAAGTGTTCTTGCAGAAAAGTCTACCTTACCATTTTCTACGAACCACCAAGCACCATTAAATTTCACAACAGTTCTTGCATTAAAATCTACTTCTCCATCATGGACATACCACCAAGAGCCATTATACTTAACTAATGTAGATGATTTATTAATAGCGTTATCAGTGTAATAGTTCCAATTACTTCCCTCATGATATAAACCATTCTTTTCTATTGTTGCTGCTTCAACAGTAGTTGTTTCAAATGGATTTACAGATGCAGGTACACTTGATAACGTAGCAGCCATACAAATAAAAGCAATTAACAATGTTCTAATCTTATTTTTCATAAGTTTATCTCCTTACTTTTTTATTATTTTTCGATTAACTATATAGTAGTATATACCCATTAGTACTATATGTCCAGTTATGGTTAATTGGCAAAAAAGACATTCCTACTCAAGTACTTATTAAGTTAGCAGATTATTACAATGTATCTGTTGACTATTTATTAGGTCGTACAAATAGTAAAACTCTTTATAAATAAATATGTATTTGTTTTCATATAAATAGTATCATTCTGATATTATGCTTTTTATTTGTTTGCAGTTATATGACTACATCTAATATCTGTAATAAATATTGACATCATTTATATGACAACAACTATTATTTTAAATTAAATATATTAAAGGGACTTATTTTACAGCCCCCTTTTTCATCGAATAGAAGCGATAGACGGCGCAAGGTGTCCGGTGGACACCTGCTCTGCGCCGACCGCAGTGGAACGAAGACGCTCGAACTTTGAGC
>OLPC01000489.1_pt1 | contig 39597 bp, 34 predicted proteins | sample 1672341 | NCBI WGS metagenome assembly OLPC01 (sample SAMEA3136673, study PRJEB25190) | human gut metagenome | reverse complement strand
TCGACCGCGCCGCGGCGCGCGGCGCCCAAGCCCGCCCCCGCCGGCCCCTCGAAGGGCACGCGCGCGCTCACGGTGGTGGCCGCCGCGGCCATCGCCGTGTCGGTGGGAGCCACCGTGTTCTCCGGCATGCGGGTCGCGGAGTCCTCGGCGATCATCGCCAAGAACGAGGCGAATTCCGTTAACGTCGTCGTGACCAACCGCGACGTCGCCGCCGGCGAGACCATCACCGAAGCCGACCTCGAGACGCAGGCCGTCCCCAAGGCGTACTGCCCGACCGACGCCGCGACCAAGGTCTCGGATGTCGCCGGCCACACCTCGCTCACCACGCAGACCGCCGGGACCTCCATCTCGCTGTCCTCCCTCCAGGCATCGAGCTCGCCGGCGCACATCACGTCGGCCATCGAGGACGGCCATGTGGCCATCGCCCTGTCGCTCGACTCCTCCAAGAGCCTGTCGCCGCTGCTGCGCGTCGGCGACCGCGTCAACGTCATGGCCGTCGTCTCCGACGGCGCGACGTCGAGCGCCGAGACGGTGTGCGCCAACGTCAAGATCATCGCCCTCGATTCCGCCCTGTCCGGCTCGCCGGACGCCGGGTACTCGCTCGTGACGCTCGACGTCACCGAGGACCAGGCCGCGGCCATCGTGGCGAACCCGAACGTGACGCTCACGGCCATCCCGCAGACCGCCGAGGGGGCCAGCGATGCTGAATAGGGACCTCATCGCGCTCGAGCGCGCCGTATACCGCGCCGCGCGTGAACAGCTCTCATCCGACAACCAGACCGAGCAGCCCGACGCCGACGTGCGCAGTCGCGACCGCGACGCGGCCTCGGTCATCGGCCCCATCATCGACGACCCGGCTTTCTACCACCTCGTGCCCGAGCGCTTCATCGACCAGACCGGCCGCATCGCCGACGACGCCTACCAGGAGGTGCTGCGCGCGGCAATCAACGACCTGTACTACTTCGGGCCGCTCGAGGACCTGCTGTACGACGAGTCGCTTTCCGAGATCATGGTCAACGGGCCCGAGTCGGTGTGGGTCGAGCGCTCCGGCAGGCTCATGCTCACCGACGTCTGCTTCGAGGACGACGACCACGTGAAGTTCACCATCGACCGGATCGCCGCCGGCATGAACCGCCGCTGCGACGAGGCCTCGCCGCTGTGCGACTGCACCATCGTCCGGCCCGGCACGCCCTTCAACGGCTCGCGCGTCAACGCGGTGCTCAAGGGCGTCGCGGTCGACCACCACCTCATCAACATCCGCAAGTTCCGCAAGGACGCGCTCACCCCCGAGGCCCTGATGGCCAACGGGTCGTTCGACGGCCGCATGCTCGAGATCATGCGCGCCATCGTGCAGGGCCGCATGTCCACCATCGTGGCCGGCGGCACCGGATCGGGCAAGACGACGCTGCTCAACGCCATCTCGCTCTACATCCCGCCCGAGGAGCGCATCATCACCATCGAGGACACGCCCGAGCTGCGCCTGAACCAGCCGCACGTCGCCCGCATGGAGACGCGCGACGCCAACGTGGAGGGCAAGGGCCGGATCGACTACCGCGACCTCGTGACCAACGCGCTGCGCCAGCGCCCCGACCGAATCATCGTCGGCGAGTGCCGCGACGCGGCGGCCTTCGACATGCTCCAGGCCATGACCACCGGCCACGACGGCTCGCTCACCACGATCCACGCCGACAACTGCCGCGAGGTGCCCACGCGCCTGCGCACGCTCGTCCAGCAGGCTAACACCGGCATGTCCTCGCGCGAGATCCTTGAGTACATCAGCCAGGCCATCGACTTCATCATCTACACGGAGCGCTCCCACGGCGTGCGCCGCGTGACCGAGATCGCGGAGGTCCAGGGCATGCAGGGCGACGTCGTCACGATCGCCCCGATCGTCCGCTTCGAGCACGACCCGAACGACCCCGAGCACTCCGGCTGGTTCGTCCCGACCGGCGAGCGCTTCATGCGCCGCCATATCGAGAAGATGGCGAACGAGGGCGTCTTCGTCGATGACGACTGGTTCAACCCCCAGGCGGTGTTCTAGCATGGGCGGGTCGCTTTCCAACATCGTCAACCTGCTGCCGGCCCTGCCAGGTCTTGCGCTCGGCGTCGCGATGCTCGTCATCGCGCGCCGCGGGCGCATCGCCCGCGAGCAGGCCGGCGTTGAGTCCGCAGACGAGCGGCCGAGCGGCAAGGTCGCCGCGGCGCTCGTCTCCGTCTGCGAGCAGGCGTCCCCGCAGCTGTCGGTCCAGGAGGCCGAAATCGTGTGGGCGGCGACCGCGACGCTGCCGGCGCTCACTGCGCTCGCGCTCGGCGTCGGACCCCTGTCGCTGCTGCTGCTCCCCGTCTGCGCGGCCGGGTTCCCCCTCTACCTCAAGGTCCGCCGCGACTCCGGCAAGAAGAAGTTCGAGGAGCAGCTGGGCCAGGCGATGCCGCTGATCGCGTCGAACCTGCGCGCGGGGTCGTCGGTCGCACAGGCCATCGGGCCGGTCGCCGAGAACATGAGCGACCCGATCAAGTCCGAGTTCAGGCGCCTGACCTCGGATATCCGCGCCGGAACCCCGGTACCCGAGGCGCTGGACAAGGTGGCCGACCGCACCGGAAGCCGCGACCTGCGCCTGTTCGCCACGGCCGTCGACATCTCGCAGCAGACCGGCGGTTCGCTGGCCGACATCACCGAGAACGTCGGCCAGACCGTCCGCGCCCGCGTCGAGGCCCGCAAGGCCATCAGGTCGAAGACCTCGCTGAACCGCATCGAGTCGCAGATCATGGTCGGCCTGCCCGTCTTCATGATGGCGGCGCTGCTCGCGATCTCGCCCTCCCACCGCGAGTTCTACAGCCAGCCCTCCGGCTGGGCACTTATCGCGCTGGCCGTCGTGCTGGACACGCTCGCCTACCTCATGATGAGGAAGATGGGCGACGTCAAGCTCGACTAGGCGGCGCCGGATAGATTGGAAGCACCGTGAACATCGAAATCCTGCGCGGCGTCGCGCTGTCGCTCTGCGCCGCCACGGTCGCCGGCCTGCTGTCCTTCCTGGGGCTCAGGCGGCTCGGCGGCATCGAGTCGGGCCCGGTCAAGCGGCCGAGCCGGCGCCGGCGCGGCGAGACGCGCCTGGACACGCTCACCTACAGCGTCACGCGCTACGTCCCCATGAGCGAGAAGGTCGCCGACGCCACGCGCGACATGCTCTCGCGATCCGGCGTCACCATGCCCGCCGCGTCGTTCTGGGCCATCCGCGTGGCGTCGTTCTCGGCCGGCGCCGCCGCGGGGCTGATCGCCATGCCGCTCGTCGGAGGCGTGCAGGGGCTCGCAGCGGCGGGCGCGCTCGCCGTCGCCGGGCTCGCCGCGCCGCAGGCGTGGCTGCTCGCCCGCCGCGCCGAATGGCGCGACGAGCTCGACCGCCAGCTGCCCGACGCGCTCGACCTCATGGCCATCTGCATCTCGGCCGGGTCGTCGTTCGAGGGCGCGCTGGCATCGGTCGGCACCCGCATGGACGGGGCGATCGCCGAGGCCTTCGCCCGCGTCGCCAAGGAGGCCGCCTACTCGAGCCGTTCCGAGGCCCTGCTGGGACTGGCCGACCGCGCCCAGGTGAACTCGATCACCTTCTTCACGGCATCGCTCGTGCAGGCGGAGCGCGCGGGATCTTCTCTGGTCGACATCATCCGCATGCAGGCGCAGTCCGTCCGCACCGAGCGCCGCCTGAGGGTCGACGACATGACCAACAAGCTGTCCACCAAGATGCTCTTCCCCATGCTTCTGCTCATGCTGCCCTCGATCATCATGCTCATGCTCGCGCCGATGATCCTACAGCTCGGTCAGTTCTTCTAACCTTCCGATCAAGGAGCCATCCGATATGAACGACAGATATCTCGACGAGGCCGTGGCCGTCACGGCCTCGGGCAAGAGGGTCCCGATCCTCACCCATACCTGCCGGGGCTTTCTCGAGCGCTTCTGCGGGCTCATGCTCAAACGCGAGGTGCCCGAGGCGTGCGGCCTGTACTTCCCCGGCTGCCGGTCGATCCACACCTGCATGATGCGCGTGCCCATCGACGTCGTCTGGGTGCGCGAAGGCGAGCCCGGCGAGCTCAAGGCGGTATCGCTCGATGTCGCGCTCAAGCCCTGGCGGTTCTTCGCCGCGCCGCGCGGCGCCACCGGCTGCGTTGAGTTCCGCGCCGGGTCGTTCGACCCCGCGGACAGACCGGCCGAGATCGCGCGCCCGAAGAAGAGGAAATAGGCGATTTCGGCCGCAATGCCGCCGTCTGCCTGTGTAGGCAGACGGCTTTTGGGTATCGCGCCCGGTTTGCCTTCGCGTTTTCCATGGGTGGCGGCATGGAGGGACCCCATCCGTCCCGTAGGGCCGCCGGATGTGGGAAACGCCTCGCGGCCGGCTTCGGCTGGCGATCGGCTGGAGATGGTGTGGACCGGGACTTTCGCCCTGTGGAGCTGATAGGGTCCCGGACTTCTCGAGTCTCGATCGGGGCCTTGGCGGGTATTAGCCCCGTCGATATGCGGAGGGTTCGCCGGGCGGGCCTGAGCGGGCGGACTACATCTCGATACACAGGGTGTTTCACGGTCGGGGCCGCGGATGCGGTGCTGGCCATTTTTTGTGGGTGTGAGCTCGGGGTATTCGGGGTAAAAGGTCTGGAAATGTGCGGGAGGAAGTAGAGGATTATATCAGCTTGAGGAATGGCAACGCGCTAGGGCTCGTCTCTATTGAAAAAACGGCTGCTAACGATTGTCAAAACGATCTGCGCGATATCTTGCGTTGCTAACTGGGCATCTTCTGGAATGGCTGTAAATAGGCCGTGATGGCCTATTAGGGTTCATTTTTTGGGAACCATATCTATCGGGATTACCGATAGGCGGTTTATATCGCCAAACAGGAGAGAGCGACGAATGGCTACATTGATCGGATGGAACCTAGCTGCCCTACTTAAGGAACGGGGTATGAGTCAAAAGGAGCTTGCCGAGGCGGCAGGCCCCACACCGGCCTCGGTGAGCAGGTACGTCAACGGCGAGCGGCTGCCGTGGCCTGCCACGATCGCCGCGATGTCGCGCGCCCTCGGGGTCGAACCGTCGGACATCATCGGAACCTCCTGCGATCAGGAGCTGAATGACGCCGTGCACCACGTAGCCCGCAATGCGGACAGTCTCACGGAAGCGCAGCGCGCCGAGCTTATCGCCGCACTTGCGAAGCACTAGGGAGATCGGCGGACGGCCGAGGTCGATATGCTCAAATGTAGAATCTGAGGGCGCGTCTATACCTTGCCGGAGTTGGGTAAGATGGCTGTAGAAGACGATGCGTCCCGTGCAAGCAACAAGGAGCGCGGGCGGCCTAGTTTTCTGGTTTAGTTAGATGCCCGGGCTCCACCCCGGGCATCTGCGTATCAACTCCGGTCCACCGGGTAGAATCACGGGTGAACGAAGCGGACCCTGCGCAGGTGATTAGCCAGTTACACGGGCGATGCGGATTTCAGGTTTAAAGGCCGGGCTGCACCCCCGGCCATTTTTACTGCGACACCCCCGCCGCCCGCCTGCTCGCGGGGTGCGTCGCCCCCCCTCAATTCCAGACAATTAAATACGGTCATCTACCTGCTGCGTTGGGACGATTGACGATGATCCGTTGAGACGATTGACGGCAGCCCGGGAGCATGGCGTCCGGGTACATATCGCCCTTGGGTCTCTTGCGGATGAGCGGAATGGCCGCCCCGCCGATTTCGGCAGGCCGCCGCTTGCAATCGGAGATGTTTTTGAGGGAAGGGAGGGGGCCGTTTTCGCCCGGCCCCGGGGCGCGCACCTGCGTTGCCCGCGTTCCCAAGGTGTGACATAAGGAACGGGTTCCGCTTGCTATCGATTCTACCTTGTGGCGCGGCGTTCCATCTAGCGGCCCCATTTCTCCATATCCGGTCGAGGATGTAAGGTTTTTGCGGTCTGAGCGCATCTTTTAGGCAGTTGCGGGGTATACCTCCTGCCGTATCTGAAAGACCTCTGGAAGGCGTGAGCATCTATGAAGCCGATCATCGACTTTGCCGCCGGACGCGGCGCCCATATGCTTGGCATGGGGGCGGTGTAGTTGTTCGGATGGGAGTGCGACCCCGCGAGGGACGGGCGGCTGACGATCGCCGAATACCGCGAACAGTTCTCGGGCAAGTTGGGCCATCGGGCGACTATCTCGGGACACACGGGCTCGAAACGCGGCACCGCGGCGAACCTCGCGAAGGTGCGCTGCACGCTCGCGCAGGTATTCGATAGCTTCGCTATCTTCACCGTGAACGACGGCAGGCACACGCAGCCGGGACACCGCCGGACCCTGTGCGTCGATTTCGCCTCGGTCCATTCCGGCGATACCGTAGTCGAATGGCTCTAGGCGGTACGCGACCGCGATGCCGCAGGACTGAAAGGAAACGACCATGACCGAGAAGAAGGCCGCCTTCGGGAACAACTTCACCCCCGAGCAGCGGGCCGCCGCACTGAAGCGGGCCGCCGAGATGCGCGCCGCGCGCGCCGAGTACCTTGACCGCGTCAAATCGGGCGAAGTGGCCATCGCGACCGCCCTGGCCGATGGCAAGGAAAACCCCGTCGTCGGGCGCATCAAGGCGAAGCGTCTGCTCATGGCCCTGCCGGGTGTCGGCGCGGCGAAGGCGCAAAGCGCCATGACCGCAATCGGCATCGCGGAGTCCCGCCGCGTCGCGGGCATCGGGCAGCGACAGGCCGAAAAACTCATCGAACTTTTCGGGTAGGTGCGCACGCTGCGTTGCCCCAAGGGGCAATGAGGAACCATATGCGAGGCCCTGGAGCCGTCGCCCATCGGGCGGCGGCTCTTTCCTTTCGCGTTCCAGGGTGTCTGGGGTGCGGATGAGTGCTTCCCGTTCGGGAAACATGAACGGGCGCGGGGGCGGTCGGGGCCGAGCGCGGATAGCATCGAGGGCGAATATACCCGCGGCGCCGGAGGGCGCCCGATGAAAGGATCGACCGCCATGTGGAACTACGACGCCGTCGACAAAAAGGAAGCGGAGCGCATGGCCTCGCTCTACGGCGAGGACGCCACGCGCACCGTCGAGCATGGAACGGAAGCCGAGACCGGCGAACTTCTCGTCCGAAGCTGCGGCAACGAGCTCGGTTTCGCCACCTGGGAGGCGTTCGATTTCGAACGCAACACCTGGTTGTGCGAAGCCTTCGAGAACCGCGAGGCGGCCGAACTCTGGCTTTCCGGCAAGGAGGTGGATACCTGCTTCGAGCTGGACGATCAGCTCGTACAGTCCACCAAACGCATGGCCGCACTCGCCGCCAACATGTCCGGCGGGCGATGGACCGCCGGAATCCATGAGTACAAGGACGGGCGCAAGTCGCTGTCCTTCCAACTCTCCGACGATGCAGGCTTCTTCCTGATCACCTCCCCCATCTGCAAGACATCCGAGCTCGCCCTGGAAGAGGTTCGCGACCGCGTGGGTGAAGAGCTGGACAATCTCGACCCCTACCGCGAGGCGCTGGAGGCGTGCCGCCGCGCCGAGGACAGCTCTATCGCGCTCGACAAGCTCGCGTTCTATGAAAAGCTCAAGGGCGAGGACCTGCCGGTGCTCCTCGGGGCGCTCGCCGTCGCCACCGAGCAGAACCAGCGCGCGGATATGAAATTCGAGGACATGCCCGAGCTGCCCGAGGCCATCAATCCCATGGAGGCCGCCTTCGCCGAGGCCAAGGGGAAGCTCCTGGAGTGGAAGGAGAGCGGCCACGGCGATGCCAGGTATCATTACAAACTCGCTTCCTCCTACCTCGATGAGTACCACAGCCTGGACAAGGGATTCGGCCGTTGTCTCGTGGAGAGCATCGACGAGCTGATCGAATACGGCTATGTCGATGAGTCGGGCGTCTACGAGAACCCCATCGCGGCAATCGGCACCATGCTCGCCGAGGCCGCACTTGAGCATGCGCGTGCGGACGCCGAGTACTTCGACGAAGACTTCCGCATGCGCGCCACGGAGGGCATCAATTTGTGGACCGTCGCCAAGGAAATCATCGAGGCCGTTCCCGCGGCCAAGCCCGCCGAAGAGGAGCCCGCGCAGGCACGCGGGCCCAAGCACTAGACTCCCGGAGCTACCATGACCAGAAAACACGCAACCATGACGGACGGCGAGGGCATCTGCCTCGCCTTCCAATCAGAGCATGGCGGCTTCGATTGCAGCGAGGCCTCCATCGACCGCATCTCGGGCGCACTCATCTGCCACGACGGCACGTTGGAAGGCCTGGGCGAGGGCGTCGCCGACGCGGCGATCTACCCCACCGCCGAGATCTTCGCCGGCGCCCGCCTGCTCGCGCTCGACCGCGTCGCCGAGGGTTACGCCGACGGCCGGGACGCGCACGCGATCGACGCCGCGGCGAAGTCGGTAGCGGAATCGGTACGCCGCAACTGCATCGAGCTCGGCGGTGCCGGCGCCTCGATGATCGATTTCGCGGGACACCCGTTCGCAGCGTCGCAGTGGATCGGCAAGAACTTCAGGACCTCGATCAGCGAGGTGGACGCGCGCCGCCTCATGCAGGACCTCACGCTCGTAGATATCGCCAGACTCGACCGCTCCCGCCCCCTCATCGAGGGCCTGGGCATGCAGGCGCGCGAGAGCATCCTGGCGTTTCTGGACAGCATGGAGGAGCTTCGCGCATCGTCGGTCGATGTCGAGCTTTTCGACCGGCTGATGACCGATGACTTCAACGTCGTCCGCACGCTCGGCCGCGACAGGTCCCGCGAGCTCGGCACGGTCACGGTCCACGGGCGCGACATCGAGATCTCCTGCACGCTCGCCGACGGGTTCTGCGCGACCGTGCGACCGCAGACCGGCACCATCCTCACCTTCAGCTCGAGGCGCCTCGGCTGGCACGGCTTCCAGTCCTCCCCCCTCTCGTTCGGGGGCTCCACGGTCTCCATCCGACACGACATGCCGAGCGCGAGGCTTGCCCGCGACTTCGACCTCGCGGCGCTCTCCGCCGAGGCGGAGAGCGCCATGCGCGAGCTCGGCGTCCCCGTCCCGGCGGCACTTAAGTACGTCAAGGAGGAGTGCGAGAGGGTTTCCGCGCGCTGCGACGAGATCGAGGCGAAGATCGGCGCGGCCGTCGATGCCTTCGCGCAGGCGCCCGCAAAGGGCATGAGCCCCGCGGCCATGGCGGCAGCCGCCAAGGCGGCAGCGCATGCCGGTGAGACCGGAAGCGCAGACATCAAGGTACACAGGTAGAAAGAGGTGTGTGGGATGGCTTTCCACGATTGCGACGTTGAAGAAGCAGACATCCTGGAAGTGCAGTCCGTCTCGGATATGTTTTCCGCTTTCAAGACCCCGGCGGCAGATGCCGTGAAGCTGATCGGCGGAGACGATATCGCAGTATTCTCGCCCCAGTTGGGCCTCATGGTCGTGACCTCGCAATACGATCTCGAGGAGCCGGCCACAACGAGCCAGACGGTCATCTTGAGCTTGGCCGATGCTGAGTGCACGTGGCCCGATCCGCCCGAATATATATCGGACATCGTTTTCGAGTGCCGTTGGCCGTCCGGCGCAAATCTCGTCACGGAGTTCCAGACCTTCTCCGACGAGAATGCCACGCCCTCGCCATCCCTCGAGCATTACCGCGAGCGTTTCTCCGAAGGCGGAATCTGCACGGTCTTCTCCGAATGTGATGAAGCGTACCTGCTCGACCTAAAGGGCAAACGGGATGCCTCACGGGTAGATAACCAGGACAGGATTCCCATTGCCAGGAAACACCCGGCAGCCGATACGGCGAGCCCCGCAGTCCTGGAGATCGAGCCCGGCGAGATCTGCGCACCGTATATCGTCGCCAAGCAGGCGACGGTCGCGGCGAAGCACGGGGCACGTACCGATGAAGGCGGAGGCCGCAGCGCGAGGATGAAAGGCGGATCTCTCTAGGGTCCCGCCTTTCGGTTCGAGTACCGCGTCCTGCACGACGGGGAACAGAACTCGCGCCTCTTCCCCTTGGTTTTAACCAAGATGCCGTTCCCGCAATTTTTGCACTTCGCGGGGACGCAGCCGTATCGGTAGAAGATAGCCCCGAACATCGCAGCCGCCGTCGAGTGGAAACTGTATCTGGGTGCCGGCTCGTCGTCGAAGATGGAAGGCGCGTTCACAGACCATCCGAGCAGATCGCCGTCCTTCGTCGTCAGCCCCGCCAACATCTCGGCAACGGACTCCACGAAGGCAACCGCCTCTTCCCTTTGGGAGCCGCCGTCGTCGATGCCCAGATACAGCTTGGTCCTCTCGATCTCCGGCTTCCAGCCGATGTCAAAGAACGGCGCGGCGGCGCCGTCCCGCGCGGTCATCAGGATCGCATTGGGAACCGAGCCGAAAAGATCTCCGTTTCCTTTGGGTCTTAGATCGAGGAAGCGCCTCTCGAGAGGGTCGGCGACCATATAGGCAAAGACGTTGCCAAACCGCCTCGTCGAGTAGTTGAGGGTCATGTCGATAGACGGGGCGTGCTTGAAGGGCAAGACCCAGCAGGAACCCATGAGCTTTCCGGCGATTTGACGGCGGCGCATTTCGTCGAAATGCCTGAAACCGCTTCTCTCGAGAACGTCATCGTGCCCGGCGGCGATGTTCGCCATCAGCCTCAGCACCAACGACCCGAGGTTTCGGCACAGCACGATATCCTCCAGGGGTTCGACCACGACGGCGCACCCAGGATCGGCCTCCCTCCACTTTTTCAGCTCGGCGAGCCCGCCAGATTCGATGAGGCCGTGCCTTTTCATGTCGCGCGAGACGGAGGCCCGGGACGGATAAAGCGAAGATGCGCTGCCCGTCGCAGACGTCCCCTCAAGGCACAATTGAAGGAAAAGAGACTTCTCGCTGCAACGTCCGAAGCCGTGTTCCCCGTTAACGGACTCTTCGACGATCTCGATGGCATCGGAGATGGAAAGCCTTCTGCTCTCCTCTCTATAGATACTGCGGTCGATGAGCGGTTCCGATTCCGAGATGGCCGAGACAAGCTCGTCGAGCGTGCCCCAGCGAAGCAGGCGTTCGGCTAGCTCGAAGTCCATGGGTTTCGTCGTTGGTGCCGGATTGCCGGATCCGACCACCTCGAGCAGTGAATGGAAGCCGGTGCTCCGATTCCTTGCGATGAATACGCTTCTGGTCATTTACCAAACAGCTCCAATCGAGATAGCCGCTGTCGATATTCGCAATCGTACCCACGAATAAAAGGCAATTTCAGTTCCGCAGTTACTTCTTGCCAACGTCAATCGTTAACTTCACGATACCCGGGCCGGCGCTTCCCGTTCGGGAAAGCGCGTTGGCGGCGGCGGCCCATGGGGATACGGTATCCGAGATAACGCAAACCCGACCATGAAGGCGAGGCACCGATGGCGCGCCGCTCCCGCAAGACGCTTCAGGCAGAAGGGCAGCTCTCCCTTTTCGCCATGACCGACGACTTTCTGTTCGCCGTCACTGAAAACACGGAGAATGTCGTTGACAAAGCCGCCGAGTCGCGGTCTTATGTAAACCAAATCGCGGGCGAGCCGCCCGCCGACGCATCTCGGAAGGGAGACGAAGATGGCCGTCCTGAAACAACCGTACACCGGGATCCGCGGCATGAGGTACCAGTTCATGCTGGACAACCTGCCGGAGAAGGTAGCCGAGCTGAAGGCGTCCGGGGAGACGGAATCCTATCTCGAGCAGATCGAGACGGCGTACCGCAACAGGATCAGCGAGCTCACGCCGGGCTGCATGAAGTCGTGCGGGGCGACGACGGAACTCCGCTCGAGCGACCTGCCGAGCTTCATCAAGAAGGCGAACTCCGCCGAGGCGATGGCGACCGAGATCGCTATCAAGGAGATCATCGAGGCCATGTAGAGACTTCCGGGGCCGAGACCCCGACGGCTATCGATGAGCCCGCCGCGGCAGAAGCCGCGGAACCCATCGATCCCGCCGCCGGCGTTGACTCGCAGTGCGCGGGCAGCCCCATCACGCGAGCCAGGAAGAACCTGGCGGCCCTGGAGGCGCTTGCCGCCGCCGAGGAGCGCGGCAGCGCCACCGCCGAGGAAATCACCGCCATGGAGGCCTATTCCGGCTGGGGCGGCGCCCAGAAGGCCTTCTCCGAGAAGGCCGAGGGCGAGTGGGGCGAGATCCGCGACAGGCTCAAGGAACTGCTCAGCGACGACGAGTTCGCATCCCAGCGCCATACCGTCCTCACCGCGTTCTACACGCCGGCACCCGTGATCGGCGCCATCTACGACGCGCTGCGCGAGGCCGGCATCGGCCAGGGCGACACGCCCGCGGCGATCCTCGAGCCGGGCTGCGGCAGCGGCAACTTCATGCGCCTCGCGCCCGCCGACCTCGCCCTAGACTTCCACGGCGTGGAGCTCGACCCGATCTCGGCGCGCATCGCGCAGGCGCTCTGCCCCGAGGCGCACATCACCGCCGCCGGCCTCGAGGAGTGCCGGGTCTCCCCCGCGTCCTTCGACGCCGCCATCGGCAACGTGCCCTACAGCGGCGATATCAAGATTGACGGCATGCCGATCCACGACTACTTCATCAAGAAGAGCGTCGAGGCGGTGCGCCCCGGCGGCGTCGTCGCAGTGCTCACCAGTCGCTACACGCTCGACAAGAACTCGACCGCGACCCGTCGCGCCCTGGCCGAGCAGGCCGAGCTCCTGGGCGCGGTGCGCCTGCCGGCCGAGACGTTCAAGCGCCAGGCGGGAACCGAGGCGCTGAGCGACATCCTGCTGCTGCGCCGCCGCCCCGAGCCCATCGCGCTTGCCGATGACGAGCTTCCCGAGTGGGTCGAGACCTCTCCCTTCGAGGACACCGTCAACATCAACCGATACTTCAACGAGCATCCCGGCCGCGCCGTCGGCGACATGTCGATCGTCAGCGGGCCCATGGGGCCCACGCTCGGCGTCAGCTTCAAGGGCGGCGCCGACGCGCTCGGCGAGCGCGTGTCTGACCTGCTGCGCGACAGCGTCGACCAGGGCGGCGCCGTCGAGATGGCCGCGGTAGCGGAGCCCGCCGGCATCTCGGTCGTCCCGACCGCGCCCACGAAGTTCGAGTTCTCCGTCGCCGCGGACGGCACGATCTGGTACGGCACGGAAGACGCCGTGGAGCCCTTCACCCCCGGCGGCGGCAAGACCGGCCCCGAGCGCGCCCGCGCCATGCTATCGCTGCGCGACGGCGCCCGCGCGCTTCTCGCCCTCGAGCGCGACCCCGCCGCGGACGATGACGAGGTCGAGGAGGCGATCGCCAAGCTGTCCGCCGAATACGACTCGTTCTTCGAGCGCTTCGGCCGCATCAACTCCAAGAAGAATCTCGCCGTGTTCCCCTCCAAGGGGTTCACGGACCACTCGCTGGCACTCAATCTCCTGAGCCTCGAGAAGGTGGACTCCGACGGCAACGTGACCGACAAGGCCGATATCCTCAAGAAGCGCCTCGTCACCCCCGAGGCGCCCACGCCCGAGCACGTCGGCAACCCGTCGGACGCGCTCGCCGTCACGATCGACGCGCGCGGCGGGGTCGATATCGACTTCCTCGCCGACCTCATGGAGACCGACATCCCGACCGCCCTCGAGCGCCTGGGCGACCTTGTGGTCGCCGACCCCGACGACCCGTCGCACATCATGACCGCAGACGAGTACCTTTCCGGCGACGTGGGCGGCAAGCTCGAGCACGTCCGCGCGCTGCTGGAGGCCGAGCGCGGGCGCGCGGAGCGCCAGACGCGGCAAGCCTGGAACGAACACCTCGGATACGCAGTCGATGCCGAAGGTTTGACCGGTTCCACCCGCGACGCGCTCGCCCAGCTGCGCAAGACGCACCTGTGGGAGAGCAGCCTGAACCCCACCACCTCGCGCTTCGCGGTGGACGGCTTCGCGCACCTCGACGGCCTCGACCGCGGCGCCCGCCGCATCGACTGGGCCTGCTGGCGGGAGCTCATCCCCCTCGCGCTCGAGGCCTATGACGGTCCGCGGCCGATCGAGTTGCCGGACGGCGACAAGCACCGCTGGAACGTCTCGACCGGAAACCCGCTCATCGACCAGCTCGCCCGTGCGCTGGGCGGTTTCCGTTCCTGGGCCAACGGCAGCGAGCTTACGACCTCGCCCGCCTACGCAATCAAATACCTCGTCTGCGACAGCGGCCTTTCCGACGAGGAGCTGGGCGCCTTCTTCGCCGCCGGCGGCGCGGAGCCCTACAACGGCTCGGACTATCTCGAGGCCTTCCAATCCGTCGCCGACGTCGAGATCGAGCGCCCCGCCCGCGCGATGTACGGCGAGCTCTCAGCCAGGGAGGCGACAATCGAGAACGGCATGCGCGTCGCGCGGGCCCTCAGGTCGGCACCGGACGCCGTCGAGTACCTGTTCCGCATCCAGCAGAAACAGTGCTCCGAGGAGGCCGTGATGAAAATCGACCTGCTCGAGCCAGAGCGTCGCACCTACTACCAGAGCAGCTGGCATGCCGTCACCCCGGCGTCGCTGTCCGAGCTCGCCACCAAGGAGGGCCTGGAGCGCTTCCGCGACCACAGGCGCCGCTTCATGGAGGCCGCCAAGCTCGCCGTCGAGCCCGCCGACGCGGACCGCATCGCGTCGCTCGAGCACCTTGAATCGCGCCTCGAGGCCGTCCAGCCGGTCAAGCTCGTGCCCGGGCAGATCGCCTGTCAGCTCGGAAGCTCCTGGGTCCCCGCGTCGGTGATCCGCGACTTCGCGCTCGAGACCTTCCAGATCGGCTACGGCGATGCGAGCAGGGAGCGCGGCAGCCACCAGACCGCCGCCCAGGCGCGCAGCCTCGAGGTCCGCTACTCCGAGGTGTCCGGCAGGTGGAGCGTCACGTCCGCCAGCGGCGGCATGGACGAGTCGATCGCGAAGAAGTGGGGCGTGGGCTCCTACAACTGCTTCATGATCCTCACCGCCGCACTCAACGGCGGCCTCATCCAGATCGAGAAGGACAACCCCGACTACAACCCGGCCGCGGGCAAGTCCAAGAAGAAGATCCCCGACCCGGTGGCCACGGCCGCGGCCAACGCCAAGCGCCGCGAGCTCGAGGAGGCCTTCCGCGAGTGGGTCTGGAAGGACGAGGACCGCGCGGCCATGCTCGCCGACATCTACAACCGAAAACTCAACCGCGTCGCCCCGCGCGCGTACAGCGGCGACTACCTGTCGCTGCCGGGGATGTCGCCCGACATCCAGCTCAGGAAGCACCAGCGCGACGCCGTGGCGCGCATCATCCAGGACGGCGAGGGCACGCTGATCGCGCACACGGTCGGCGCCGGCAAGACCTTCACCGGCATCACCGCCATGCACGAGCTCAAGCGCCTTGGGCGAGCCCGCAAGCCGATGATCGTCGTGCCGAACAACCTCACCGAGCAGTGGGCCGCCGACTACCTCAAGCTCTACCCCGACGCGAAGCTGCTCGTCCTCACCGACGCCGCGGCGAAAAGCCCCGACTCGGTGCGCCGGTTCTGGGGGCAGGCCGCCGCGGGCGACTGGGACGCGGTGATCGTCGGCTTCAGCCGCTTCGAAAAGCTCCAGATGTCCTACGGGGCGCAGAAGGCGGCGCTCAAGGCGCGCATCGACGAGCTCGAGGAATCCAGGCTGCTGGAGCTTTCGGACGGCGCCGGCGAGAAGGACTTCTCGGTCAAGCAGATCGAGGGCGTGCGCGACAAGTTCAAGAGCAAGCTCGAATCGCTTGAGAAGAAAAACGCCACCAAGACGCTCGAGGGCGCGACGTTCGAGGAGATCGGCTGCGACGCGATATTCGTCGACGAGGCCCACTACTTCAAGAACCTCGCGGTGTCGGGCGGATCGGTGCCCGGCATGCAGACCAGCGACGCGGCCAAGTGCGAGGACCTTCTGATGAAGTGCGAGTACCTGCGCGATAACGGACGCGGCAACAACATCGTGTTCGCCACGGGCACGCCCGTCACGAACACGATGGCCGAGCTCTACAACATGCAGCGCTACCTCTCGCCGAACCTGCTGGACAGCCAGGGGGTCTCGAACTTCAGCGCGTGGGCCAAGACCTTCGGCGAGGTCACCGAGACCCTGGAGCCCAAGCCCGAGGGCGGCGGCCTGGATATCAAGCGACGCTTCGCGAGGTTCCAGAACCTCCCCGAGCTCATGAGCTCGTTCCACTGCTACAGCGACATCATGACCGCCGACGACCTCGACCTCGACCTCCCCGAGCTCGAGAGCCACGCGGTTGCGGTCCCGGCGACGCCCGAACAGCTCGCCGAGGTCGAGGCGCTGGTGGAGCGCGGCGAGAAGGTCCACGCCGGCTGCGACCCGAGCATGGACAACATGCTCAAGATTACCGGCGACGGCAGGAAGGTCGCGCTCGACCCGAAGCTGCTCTACCTCGAGGAAGACCCCGACATGGAGCCGCTTTCCGGCGGCAAGGTCGACGCATGCGTGCGGAACATCCTCGACATCCGCAGGCGCACCGAGGCCGAGCGCGGCGCGCAGCTCGTGTTCGTAGACTCCTCCACGCCCGCCTCCGGGCGCTGGAACATCCAGGACGACGTGCGCCGCCGCCTCATCGAGGCCGGCGTCCCCGAGTCCGAGATCGCCTGCGTGACCGACGCCAAGGGCAAGTCGAAGCAGAAGGAGGCGCTGTACGAGAAGGTGCGCAGCGGCGATATCCGCATCCTTTTGGGCTCGACCACGACGCTCGGCACCGGAACGAACGTGCAGACGCGCCTCGCCGCGATCCACGACCTCGACTGCCCGTGGCGACCGTCCGACCTCGAGCAGCGATTGGGGCGCATCGTGCGCCAGGGCAACGGCTTCGACCACGTCCACGACTTCCGCTACGTCTCGACCGGCACGTTCGACAGCTACCTCTACTCCATCGTCGAGCGCAAGCAGCGCTTCATCAGCCAGGTGTTCACGAACAAGTCGCCCGTGCGCACCATGGACGACCTGGACGAGACCGTGCTGTCGCTCGCGCAGATGAAGCAGATCGCCGAGGGCGACCCCACCGTGGCCGAGCGCATGGACGTCGAGAACAAGATCGGCCAGCTCAAGCTCATGATGGCATCGCACCTGGAGGGCCTGGCCGACGTCCAGCACAAGATCGAGACGCAGTACCGCCCGCTCATCGAGGCGCTTACCTCCCAGCGCGACATGCTCGCCGACGACGAGATTCCGTTCGCGGAGGCGGACCTCGTCCGCCAGCAGACGCTCGGCTCCAAGGACAGCTCCCTCACCGTCGGCGGCACGCACATCGCCGACAAGGAGGAGGCCATCCGCGCGCTGCGCCGCGCCGCCTACGGCGTCCGCCCCGGCTGCGAGGAGGTTATCGGAACCTACCGCGGCCTTTCGGTCGTGTGCCGCCGCCAGCACGTCCTCGACGACGACTGGCTGCCCTATATCGGCCTGGCGGTCGATGCCGCCAAACACGTTCACATGTCGGACAGGGTCTTCCCTTCCGGAGAGAAAGGAGCATTCACCGTGCTTACCCAGATGGACCGCATCATCGCCCGAGACGCGAAGGGCCCCGCCGAGATCGAGCTGAAGCTGCGCGAAGCGCAGCACGCGCTCGCCGACGCGCAGAAGGCGGCCAAGGAGCCGTTCCCCAAGCAGGCCGAGCTCGACGAGGCCGAACAGCGCCTCGCCGTCCTCGAGCAGGAGCGCATCGAGGCGGAGGCGCAGCGCCAGCGCGAGCAGGCGCAGCGTGCCGAGGCCGAGGCCGCCGCGATCGAGGAGGGCGTCGAGGAGCAGCGCGAGAGCGAGCGCGAGCACGAGCGCGCGGCCGCGGCCGACGACGTGGCCCGCGAGGCCGCCCGCGTGGCGGAGCTCCGCCGCCAAGGGCTCATCTGCGAGGACTCCGCCACGCATGATGCGGCGACGGCATCGCCCAACGGTATCGCGTCCGGCGGCCCGGACGACGTCTACGAGGCCGCGCGCCGCTCGGCGGCGGCATCCGTCCGCGAGGACTGCGGTGGCGGCGAGAAGCACAAGGCCGGCATGTAAGCCGGGGCGCTTTTAGGGTATACGCCATAGAGGACACGTCCGACAGGGGGCCGGTTTCCGGCCCCCTGTCCCCTTGAAACCGAAAGGACACGCCATGCAGCCGCTCGAAATCGACTCCGCCGTATTCTGCGACGGCGCGCGCTACACGATCATCTCCCGCGAGAACTCCAGCATCCTGACCTGCCCCGTCGCGAGCGGGGCAGGCGGATATACGCTCAACAGGGTCGAGGGGCGCGACATCGACCTCGAGCTCGACCGGCTGACGGGGCACGCCGCGTGCATCGCCGTCGACGTCCCGACCTGGTGCCGCATCGCCGGCGACCCGCTCGACGCCGTGGCCGACGCGCTGGCAGACCTGCTCTGCGAGACGCCCACGCGCTTCGAGCTCGAACGCCTCGCCCGTCCTCACGGCCAACACGCCGGGAATCCCGGTGTTCCCCGCCGGGATCGCGCCGGCCGCCAACTCCTACACGCTCGCCGGGTGCTGCCGCTCCGCGCTCGTGCGCGGGCTGTCGAGCCCGGAGCTGTACCGCACCGCGCTCACCGCCGCGGGCGCGACGATCTCGGGGGCACGGCGCATCGCCGCGGACAACCCCGACGCCATCGGCTCCGGCGCCGCCGTCCTCACCGCGACGACGCCGAGATCGGCGTGAGCTGCGCCGATATGCCCGAGGACGGGAGCCTCCTGATCGAGGGGGCCGCCTGGCCGATCGCGGACGGCGATGGCGGACGCGCGTTCTTCGGCTTCGAGGATACCGCCGGGGACCCGAAGAACCCCCTGCGAGAGGTCCCGGCAGGGGCCGACGGGGCCAAGCGGCTCGCCGACGCGGCGCTCGCCGCATCGTGCGCCACGCTGTCGCCCAACACGGCCGACCCCTGCCTGGTGGCGCGACTTGCCGCCGAGGCGCGCGAGCGCTCCCGCTCGCTCGCCGACCCCGAGACGCAGGCCCGCGGCGCCAAGAGGGCCGCGGGATCGACCGCGCAGGGAGAGGCCGTCGGGCGCGGGCCGGCGCTCTAGTGGCGGCGCTTCCCGTTCGGGAACATGCGTTCACACGGCGGGTCCGCGTCCCTATCATCAGGGCAATATCCGCATCGCCGGCGCCTTCTGCGCGCCGGACCGCCTAAGGAGTTTCGCCATGGAACACATCGTCCTCGAATATGACGAGAGCACGCGCACCGCGCTCGTCGTCGCCACTTCGGGCGGCCGCGAGCCCGTCCTGAGCGGGCACGCATCGCCCTACATCGTCGCCGACGGATACGATTTCGAGTCCCGTTCCTGGGGCGCCGGACACTACTTCACCGATATCGCCGAGGCGAAGATCGACTACGAGCGCTCGTGCCGCCATCCATACCCACTCGCGGAGGGCAAGCTGCGCGATGACGAGTTCTGCACGATCCGATGGTGCCGCGAGGATATCGCGGAAGCGCTCTCGGAATACCTCGCCTACCCCATCCCCGCCACCGAGAAGAACATCGATGCCGCGATCGGGCAGCTCATGGCACATGACAGCTTCCAGGACCGCTCCATCGAGGACGGCTGGGAGACCATCGGCGGCATCATCGTCGAAGACGAGCTCGACCTGGGCTTCTCGACCAAACAGGGCGCGGACTTCTACAGGGACGCCTTCGGGCTCTCGAACTTCACCGAGGCCGTCGTCTGGCCGAGTAGCGAGGGGGACGCCGCGTTCGTCATGACATCTGCCGTGGACAGCGAGGACGGCGACCTGGCGGTCTACAAGATCGATGCCGACCTCATCGGGGACAGCAAGATCACCGTCGACGATATCGAGCGCTTGGGCGGCAAACGCGAGCTGTGCGTGTACAAGCACGGCTTCGACGGCATCGAGGTTATCCGCGCCTTCGCCAACCGCGTCGCGGTCGATAGGTTCGATGAGCGCTTCGGGGTCAACAACCTGTACGGCGAGCTGCCCGACCTCGCGCCGACGCTGCGCAAGGTGACCGAGGACGCTCGCACGGCCGTGCAGCAGCCCCGCGACCCGCAGGCCATCGCCGCGGCCGCGCTGTCGGCCGCCGAGGGCGGCGCGAAGGGCGCTGTCGAGCACGTCGGCAACAAGCGCTGACGTTTTCGATTTCGCGGGCGTCGGCTTTTGCCGGCGTGCCGCCTGTCCATTTAGGGGTATTCGCCATGAACCAGAATACAGCTGCGGCCAAAGACGATGACGAGATCGTCTTCAAGATCAAGCGATCGGCTATCGCCGACGCGCTGCGCTCCGATTTCGAGATGCCCATTCCCGTGACGGATGCGAATATCGAGGTGGTCGTCAACCAAATCACCGCCCTGATCGATGAATTCCCCACGGGCGTCCCGACCGAGTTCTTCGATCTCGGTATCGACCACCATAAGGGAATCGATTTCTACCGTAGAATCTATGATTTGCTCGGCGACATCAATGGGCCGTGCTGCGGTACAGCATGGGCATCTGAGGACAGCTCCCTCGTCTATTTCGCCGTGGCGGACGAGGCCGACGGCCTCACCGTCTTCCATATCCCGTCGGCGGCCCTAGCCCAAATCGACAGACGCGACCAGGGCGACCTTCACGAATTCGCCGGTGCGATACGGGATCTCCATGTCGATGACGCCTATGCGGAAAACAGCCGCGTGCTCGAATTCGCGCGAAACTCTCCCGCGGCGGCGTCGTTCGGTTCGGGCGCCGAGCCGGAATTCGGCTTCTACGGGGTAGTTTATCTGTATCGCGAGGACGGGAAAATCAATTTCAGCGCCGCCGTCGATAGCTTCGCCTTCAAAGCCGATACCCGAGACTTGGCGGCATTGCGCGAGCTTTCCGATGCAGAACTTGCTTCCGAAATCGAGAAGGCCGGCACCGCTATGACCGAGCGCGTCGATGCCCACATGAGCCATGTCCACGGCCTCGGCGGGACCGAGGCCGACAGCGCCGCATACTACGCCGCCCGGAAATGGCACGCGGACCTCCAGTTCGAATCCGCGCGCAGGCTGCACGCGTCGACCGATCGCGGGCAGAGGGAAAGCGGGCGCGACCCGCAGGCCATGGCGAATGCCGCGGTGAAGGCCGCGAAGGGCCGCGACGGTGACGCCGCCGGGCATGACGGCATCATACACTGACGTCCTAGGAGTCCAATTATGAATGAGAACATCGATTTCATCGTCCTCGAGCATGACGACGGCGCCGGGTGCGCGCTCATCGTCGCCACCGTCGAGGGGGCCGTGCCGGCCATCGACGGGTACACACGCCCTACGTTGTCGCGAAGGGGTACGACCATGCCGCCCGCGACTGGGAGGACTGCCGTCTGTTCGACGACATCGGCAAGGCGAAGCTCGCCTACGAGAAGCTGCGCGGCCGCGATTACTCGCTCGATGCGGATATGCCCGACAGCATCGCATTCAGAGCCAAACACTCCGATATCGGCACCGACGATTACCGCGCAAAGGACTTCTACAAGAACGCCTACCGGCTGATCGACGACAGCTATACGGCGATCGCCTGGCGCTCCGAGGACCGCAGCCTCGTCTATCTCGCCGTGGCGGACAGGGGAAACGAGCTCTCCGTGCTGCACTTTCCGGCGTCGGCGCTCGAAGGGCTCGATTCGCCCGCGCTTTCCCATGAAGACCTTTTCGACGTCCTCGGGGCCGTCCAGGACCTCCACGTGGGCGACGCCTATGCGGAGAGCGACGCCGTGGCCGAATTCGCCCGCACGTCGCGGGCGGCGGCATCGTTCAGGCCTTCCGTGCTGGTCTGGGCCCGGGATGGAGAACTCGATCTTGAGGTCGTCAAGCGATCCGCCACCGACCCGTACGCGCGCGAGAAGAGGGCCATCCGCGGACTTTCCGACGCGCAGCTGGAAAGCGAGATCGCGAAGGCGGCCGCCGCGCTGGACTCCAAGCCCCGCCATCTTCGCAGCCCGGAGTTGCAGCATAGGAGCGTCATGCTGCGTACCGAAAAGGCGCGCAGGCTGCACGAGTCTCGCAGCTGCGAGATGGAAAAGGGGGGCCGCGACCCGCAGGTCTTGGCCGCCGCGGCCTCGAAGGCCGCGTCTGAGCGCGACGGCGGCACCGTCGAGCACGGAGGCAACAAGCATCAGTAAACCAGCGGCGGGAAACGCGTCCCGCCGCCCTATCCGCTAGGAGTACCGACATGAACGACAAGCTGGACCATTTCGTCCTCGAGTATGACCACGAGAGCGGCACCGCGCTGCTGGCGATGACGGAGGCCGGCGGCAGCCGCATCGCCGAGGGCGGGAGCCTTCCGTACGCCGTGGCCAGCGGCTACGAAGCGGACTCGCGCACCTGGGAGTCTATCGAGCCCTTCGACGACGTGACGCGCGCCAAGCTGCACTTCGAGAAGAGATGCGGCCGCGATTACGTGCCGACCGGCGGCAAGCTCTACGACGACGAGTTCATCACGCTTCGTTGGCGCCGCAAAGACATCGCCGACTCGCTCGAGAACGATTGGGGCAACTTCGGCTTCCCCATCCCCGCGACCGAGAAAAACGTCGAGCGCGCCATGGACCAGCTCGGGAACCATATCGACGACACCGTCTACAGCCAAGGCTGGGGCGTCATCCACGACCATCTCGACCCCAACTCGTTCGACCTGGGGGTCGGACACACCGTGCAGGCCAGGGAGTTCTACGAACAGGTCTTCGAGTGCGCGGGCGATTACGATTGCACCGTCAACATCTGGCCCGCGGTCGACGGCGGCGGGGTGCATGTCTCCGTCTGCCCCGTCGCCCACGGCGGGAATGATTTGGCCGTCTACTCGGTCGATGCCGACAAGATCGGCGACAGCGCCATCACGGTCCGCGACCTCGAGGACGTCGGCTGCCGCGAGGTCTACGTCGAGGACTTCACGGAGCGGCCCGATGAGGTGCGCTTCTTCCTACGCGCGGACGCCGATGCGTATATGTTCGGCTCCAGCCTGGGCAAGTCGCTCACCGTCCAGTACACCGGCGAGGAGGATATCGCGCCCGCCCTGCGCGAGGTGCGCGCCTACTGCAAGGACGCCGCCGAGAAGCGCGATCCGTGCCTCATCAGCGCCATGGCCCAGGCCTCCGCGGCCAAATCGGCCACGGCCGAGGGCGAAGCCGGCGGCAAGAAGCTCTAGCGCGCCATGGCCGTCCCGACCGTCCGAACGGTTAACGCGAAAAACCAAAGCTACCTGGCGGAAGCCGCATCCAGCGAGGCGGGGTGGCGGCGCTATCTCGAGACGCTTTCCAGGCACACGGGATGCGCCAACGCCTTCTACAACCTCTCCGCGATGAACTGCGCGGGGCTCGCCGCATCCGATTGGCATGAGTGCCGCGAGATCCTGCCCATCTCGACATGGAAGTCGCTCTTCCCCGGCGCTGACATCAAGGCCGCCGATGGCTGCACGGGCGTCTACGGCGTCAAGTCCAGGCCCCGCGGCTCGGGCGGCGGGCTGTTCTTCGTGGACGAGCTGTTCCCGCCGGCGCTGCTCGTGGGACTGCCCCCCACGAGGCTGAGGGGAGCCGCGCGCGTGCTCGACCTCTCCGTCGATATCGCGGCTGCGTCATGGAGCGACGCCAAGGCCGGGCTGTACCGGCTCGTCAACGTCGCCGACATGGACAGCGACGCCGAGGCCGTGCCGGAGGCCGAGCGCGTGCCGGTCGCATGGGACGACCTCGACGAGAACGCGCGCTTCGTCATCGAGGCGCACTTTCGCGCCCAGGGCCCAGGGTGCGCCAGCCCCGTGCTGCCGCCCGACGACGTGAGGGCCAAGGCCTCCTCGCTCAAGGGCTACGTCAATGGGATCGTGAAGACCGCGGCGCCCCTCATCAAGCAGATGCGCGGCGGCTACCGCGCCGCCTTCGAGCGGCACCGCCGTGAAGTCATCCCCGAAAGCGATCCAAGGAGGGAGAACGGCCGCGACGCCGCCCCTGGCGGCATCGCCGGGAAGGCGGGGGCATTTGCGGAAGCCCCCTCGCCGGCGTGCGGTGACCGGTCTACAACGGTTGAGACACGGAAGGATGGAGACGGCCTACACGCCGATGCGGAAGGCCTCGCGCGCGAGCCCATCGAGAACGCCTTGAGGGCGATCGGCAGGCATTCCAGGGCGGGAGACGATGGGGCGGGCGCGAAGGCCGCAGACTGCCCCGTACACAGCTCTGATGACGATTCGGGTGCCATCGGTCGGCACTTCACGCGGAAGGACGCCACCGGAAGCGCTTCCGCGGCGGCCGTCCAGAGCGGAGGATACGAGGAGGCGGGTGCGGTGGCAGATGCCCGTCCCGAAACCCCTACCCCTCCGGTGCATAGCGCAGAGTCGGTCGATACCGGCGCGGAAGGGAAACCCATCCGGAATACCGCCGGCGACCCAGGTGGGGCCATGACGGCGAAAGAGGGCGCGCGGCTCGCCGAATCGCGTGCACAGGCCCATGAGCGCCGCCGCGACGGCATCGGGCGGCACGGGCGCCCATCCGAGCGCGCCACGGACGATGGCGGCGAGATCGACGTCAGGCGCCCGCATGGACGGCGCTACCGCCGCGAGGAGAACGACAGCGCCGGAGGCAACGGCCCCGAGCGCCATACGATGCGCCGGCGCCGCGATGTCGCGGCCAAGCCCGAGCCCGAGGCCCCGCCGGAGAAGTACTACCCGCACGGCAGGCCTCCGCGGGAGACGGCAGGGCACGCGAAGAGCGCCGCGGCCAGGACCGCGAAGGACCGCGGCAAGAAGAAGAAACCGCCGACCGGCAAGGGATCGACGTAGGAAACGCAAGGAGTTCGATATATGGCTGAAAAACTCGAGGTCGTCGAGGACGGCGCCGAATACTACATGGTGACGGTCTCCGAGTCCGTCACCTTCAGCTATCCCGTGCTCGCCACAGATATGGAGGCGGCGCGCGAGAAGGTCGCCGCGCTCATCGAGGCGGGACGCGTCCGCGCGCCGCTCGACCTGGTCGGGGCCCCGTGCCGCCGCGAGGGGATCGAGGTCGTAGGCGCCGTGGAGTCCGAGGACCTGAGCTGTAGGCAGGTCTGCGCCCAGACGCTCACGCCCGGCGAGGCCGAACGGCTCGTTGACGACGTCGAGGCGGGAAAGCTCTACGAGAAGACGCCGCCGCAGATGGCTCATGCCGCCAAGTCAATCCTCAGGAAGACCGGTTCGGGCAAGCTGACGCCGACCAAGCGGCAGAGGAAGTGACCGGCTTCCCGTTCGGGAACCCTATGGGCCGCCGGGCCGCATCGCGGCCGGGCGGCCCTACCATTTTCGGTACCAGAGTGCCGATTTTTTGGATTGGAGTGCATGGATATGAACGAGCGCGGACGGAACGAGTCGGATATCTCCAGATATACCGATGTGGAGTACTCGCCCGAGGGCTATAAGACCGTGTACCGCTGGGGCGATTTCCTCGAGATCGCCGGCGGCCACGTCTACAACGCGATGGATACCATCGACCTGGTCTCGACAGGAGGCAAGTATGAGGGGTTCAACCCGCGATACGCCTATACCTGCGAGTTCGTCGGTTGCTCTACCCTCGTCGACGGCATCGCGCTGTTCCGGCCGGTGTCCCGCGATGGGGAGGACCTGACCCAGATCGCCTTCCTGCGCAGCGATATCGACGATGACACCGGAGCGTATACTGAGTGCTTCGAGGCGGGGTCGTTCGATATCGCGGCGGCCTCCGATATCCAGTGCTCCGATCTCGGCATCGACCTCCTGGACTATTTCAGGGGCAGGTCGTTCGAAGGCCTGTCCGGTGTGAAACGCGGGCTCAATGGGCGCGAGGCGGTCGGGGCCGTGGAGGTCGCCACCGGATGCGACCTCGATCTTTTCGAAGACTTCTGGCTCGGTTCGCCGGGTGAGACGGATGTCCATGTCGGTCCCTATGTGAAGCGCGACCTGATCGCGCTCTCCTATATCGTCAACGATTTCTCGCAAATGTATGGGACGACTGCCCGAGATATCCGCAAGCTCCTCGCGCGGGTAAACAATTTCCATCCCGATCGTCTCGCGGCGGTAAAGGCCTATCTCGATTGCGAGTACGTGACGGACCGCGATACTTCCGATGAGAAAACCTACCGCTGGAGTGACTTCCTCGAGATCGCCGGCGGGGACGCACGCTACGCCGCCATGCTTATCGAAAGGACCGCGCCGGGCGAGCCGCAAGAGGGACTTCATCCCGAGACGCTGGTGGACCAGGATATCCGCGACGGAGAGGCCTTCATGCTCGCCGGACGGCCCATCGCCCCGGAGGACATCTACGACCTCCCTGGGACCGTGCACGGACTCTACTCGGAGCTTGTCGACAACGTCGGCCGCTCCGGCACGCTTGCCCGTGACTGGCGCGGTTTTTCCGCCGGCACCGATGCGGACGATGTGCTGCGCGAAATCGACGGCGCGTTCGGCGAGACCGAGTACAGCCGCGCCGGCACGGTGCTCGGCGCCTACGCCGACGACACGTTCATGTCTCCGTTCTTTGCGGCGGATGACGCCGCCCGCGACGTCACGCCCCTCACGCCCTGGGAGGACGAGAACGGCGTGGCGTTCCTGTCGCGCACCTTCGATGCCGACGCGGCCGCGGTCGTACCCTGCCTTTGGTATTGCAGGCGCGACGAGGGGCAGGGCTTCGAGGTCGGCGGCGTCAAGCTCGACTGCTCGAAAATCGGCTTCGACGAGGTCTCCAACGAGGCGGCATCCAATGGCTTCGACTGCGTGCTCGCCTATCTCGAGCAGTCCATATCCGGGTCGGAGCCCCTGTGCGATATCGCCGTGCGCCGCGCCGATGCCGGACGGGCCGATGCGGTCAAGCACTTCGGCAGGCAGGACGAGGCCTTGGCCATGCTCAGCGCGATCGCGGGATGCAGGATCGAGGCATATGGCGTCGATACGCTGACCTACCGTGCCTTGCTCGATAATGCGGCGGCGGCGAAGCTCGCTGCGGGCGCTTTCGCACTGAAGGAACAGCTCAGCGGCCGCGGCGACGCGGTCGAGCGCGGGCACCGTCTCTAGCGAATCGTTTTCGGGCGGATAGATTATCGACCCCGGGTCCTTTCGGGTCCGGGGTCTTTTTGTCGGACATGTGCGGCAAAATGCCGGAATTGACACGAAGGCTTCCCGTTCGGGAAATGGGGGCTGTAGTTGAGGCTGGTGGCGATTCGGGCGGGTACTATCGGTCTATGACGGTGACCGGGTCGGTCCCGCCTCCCCCGTTTGCAGCCGAAAGGACTTCGCCATGGATTTCTTCATGCCCGCGGAACGCGTCCTCTACGACCGTTCCTATTACTTCTCCGATGAGGCGGTGGATGATTATAACGAATATATAGCGGACCGAGACGGTGTCAATGTCGATGTGGTGTCCTCCCTCGATTTCTTTATGAATGAGGTTTGGAAAGAGATCGATTACGCCATCGACAACGACCTCTTCGACGAGATCTCCCTTTTCGATCGCATGCTGCGCGACTTGAAATGCGGCGACGACCCGGAACATCCGACCGAGATCTCCGTTGTCGCCAAGGGGACGGTCGAGCGCTGGGACAGGCCCTCCCGCGAGCTGGTCGTCGCCGACTCGCTGCTTTCCCTCGTACAGGGCACCGGCAGCGCGGATGCCCTCAAGGATTGCCAGATCGACCGCATCATAGATACGAACGGCGAGCTCCACATCGAGGCCTCCCATCATGACGGCTCCGCCTATCTGGACGTCCGGCTCATCTCCGGGATCTCGTACGATGCCAAGGGGTTCAAGCTCGGCGGCGAATATTACGCGCCCGGCAAAATGAGCATGGGCGATTTCCATATCCTCCTGGACAACATCTACGATTCACCCGATGTCGGGCCATGCTCGCTGCCGCGTTTCGCGGAGCGCGCCTACGGCACGGCTCGGGAATCCTACCGCTTCGGGGAGACGAGATTCGACATCTACCAGGTTGTCGGCTCCCCCGACCTGCCCTATATGGCGAAGATCTCGACGGGCGATGGCGCCTGCGAGGATGCAGGGCTCCGGTTCGCCTCCGTCTGCGAGGCCAAAACGTGGTGCCATCAGTACTCCCTGCGCGAGCTCGCCGAAACCGAGAAGAAGCCCGAGCCGGCCGAGGCCGCCGCGGCGGCGAAGAGGGCGGCCGGGGGTACTGGCGGGGACGATGCCGGGAATGCCGGCGCCATCAAGCTGTAGGGCGATTTCGAAAGGATAGGGACATGGCTGAGAAATACGAGACCGGCAAGTGGGAAGCGGTCGTCTGCAACGGCTTCACCGCAGTCAACGTTCTCTCCTCCAGCAACGTCGAGGAGCTGGGCTGGGACTATACCGAAATGGAGCTCGACCCCACCGGGACCTGTGGGCTCTTCGACGGCATGCTTCTCGACTGGGACGACGACTCGCCCGAGGAGCGCCGCGAGCATGAGGAATGCTTCCCGGATGCGTTCATGGTGGGCGCACGCATCCTGGTCGACGACTGGGACCATGAGCTCAGCAACGACGAGGTGCGCTCGCGCTGCTTCCTCATCATCGAGGACGCTGACCAGTTCACCGACCACGACACCGGGCGCGACTGGCTCTGCGAGAGCACCATGGCCGACTTCTCCGAGGCCGAGGCGATGACGTTCTTCCAGAACCTCACGCTCGTTGACTCCCAGGACATCGCGGAACTCGGCGGGCGCCCGATCATCCCGTCCGCGGGACCCGAGGAATGCCGCGCTGCGGTGCTCGCCTTCAACCAGAAGATGATCGCCCGCCGTCGCGAACGCGGGCTGGGCGACATGGCCGAGCCCAGCAAGGTCAAGAAGGCGGCGATGCCGGCGAAGCCCGTCATGCCGAAGAGGGAACAGGTGATTCATGGACTCGGAAAGGTCGATTTCTCCGGGCTCGGATATGGCTGGGGCACGCAGTATCCCGATTCGCTTTCCGTTGATGCCATCGGCGTCGATTACCCGTCGGGCGAGCACAATGCCGTCCTGAGCTTCTCCCCCATCACGCATGCCGTCGATTTGGGCGGCAGAAAGTTCTTCTGCCATGAAACGACTTTGAGCTATGACCGCAATGCCGATTCGTGGTCCGGTGCCACTATCGGGCCGGAATTCTGGACCTTCGACGACGAGGAGGCCCGTGAGTTCGCCGAGAACATCGGGTACGACCGCCTGGCGGCCCGTGCGTGCGCACAGCTCGGCATCGATGCTCCGGGGCTCAAGGAGCGCGAAGTGCTCCCGATCCCGAAGGTCGTAGATGTCGCGCCCGAACCCGGTGCGCAGGCGGAGGCCGCGAGGGCCGTGGCCGGTAAGAAATTGTCCGGCGAGGGCGGTGGCGGGAAGCATATCTAAGTTCTACTTGTTGCGCCCCTTCCCATTTGGGAAGGGGCGTTTTTGTTGCGGGGTGTTCTGGGTAGCATCTTCGGTGTATATGGCCTGCTTCTATCTGGGAGTTGATGACATGGCTGCGAAACCATATGAACTCGATTCGAGCGTCCTTGATTGGTATAGGGGCTTCTGCCCGGACAACAGCTTCAATGTCGAGATCCGTCCCGATATCACGTTTGCGGACGTCGTCGTGGGCATGTCGAACGGCATCATGCTCGATAGCCTCATCGGGTCCGATGACGAGGTATTCATGTATATCGTGTTCGTGAAGCTGGCTGAGATCACCGGAGAGAGCTTTCAAACTGTCTTCGATGTGTGGTGTGAGGCGCCGATGAATATCGATTGGGTCGACGAGGACGAACGTCGACTCGTCGCCGCCGCCGAGCGCGTGGTCGAATCCAGGTTCGAGCCTATTTCCATCAGCGACATCGATTCCAACAAGGCCTTCGATATCGCGAACCGCGCGATGCTGGACGAGATCATGCTCTCCTGCGGCCCAATCGAATACGGCCTCGCGGAGCAAGTTCTTCCGAACCTCAACTGGGGTTCCGACACCGTCGCCACCGACGCCATCAACGAGTTCATCCGCAGGGACCGCGATGGGAAAATCGATCCCGAGGCCGTGCGTAGCCATGCCACCGAGCTTTTCGTGGCCTGCCAGGTCCAGTTGGCCTTCAGGCAGGCGGACTTCATCCTTCAAGCGTGCGGGGGCAAGATCGAGCCGGCAGAGGAAATGAAATTCTGCTCCGTCTATACGCCTCAACCTAATTTCCACCTGGATGTCCTGGATGATTGCGTTAATGCTCTCCACAATCCCGACTTTTCGGCCGTCAAGGAGGCTGTCGCCGACATCAAGAAGCGGAGCAAGACTCCCGTTGCTCCAGCAGATGTCGCCGCGGCGGACAAGAAGGCCGGCGGCACGACTGTGAAATCTATGCCTGATCCTACTGCGGATCTCGTTGGCGATAACTTTTCCGTAATCACAACATGTCTTAGCAGCCCTCTATTTAAGGTTCCTTTTCATAATTGCGGTACCCGTGATGATTACGGTATCGGCTGCTGTGCGACCCATGACGGCGTGTCGCATTACGCGAAGGCTTGGCCCATCGAGGAACATGATGGTTGGTGGGGCGCCGCCATGGGTTCCTTCACGTTCGACGAGAACCTTGCAGGTAACGGTATCGACTATGTCAGCCCCGATGCCCTTTCCAAGATCATGGGCTATTACGGCTACCATGATTCGCAATCCTTCCTGGATTGCAACCTTGATATTTGGGCTGATGAGCTTGTTGACATTGTCGGTTGCGAACTGTTCGGAATCAAGAGCTCCGAAGCGCTCGTGCTATCGCCACTCGCCGACGAGGAGTCCGTGCTGCAACTCTTCCGTATCTTCTCCGAGAAAGCCGGCGACAGAATTGGCGATGACCTCCTCAATGGCCTGCGTGCGGAAATGGAGTCCGAGGAACGTTTCGCCCACGCAAAGCCCGTCAAGGATGCAGATCTTACAAATAAGACACTTAGTCCGGCAGAAATCGCCGCGGCGGTCAAGAAGGCTGTCGGGATCAACGTCTCGGTCGGAGTGGATGGCGGCGGCAAGCATATCTAGCATGGTCTGATTATCACTGCTGTTGGTTGGCGGCCCTTCCCGTTCGGGAAGGGCCGTTCTCGTTGTAAGGCGGTATGGGTAGCATCTTCGGTGTAATTGACCGGTTTTTGTCTTGGAGCTGATCAGATGGACAAGAAGCATTTCAATTTCGGGTCTAGTATCCGCGACTGGTATACGCAGGCCTTCCCCGACGACGAGCTCGGCTACATCATCGACCCGGATGCCACGTTCGCCGATGCCGTCAAGTTCATGGCGTACGGCGGCGAGGTCTATGAATATCTCGGTGTCGTGGACTCCCTAGTGCGCGAGAAGGTCTTCTCCAAGATCGCGGCCATTACGGGCGTCGAATATGAGGACGTGTACGACCTCTGGCTCCACCATGATGCGAGCGAGTGCAGCCGCCTGGTATTCCTGGGCGACCACCCCGATTGCGCCGTCGACCCGGATTGGCGCGAGGGGTTCGATGACGTCCTCGGTCCCGCCGAGCAGGTCCGCTATGACGAGCTGCTTGCCGAGGAGGAGCACCGAAAGGCCGAGCTCTTCGATTCGATCATGGCGGTCAACGAGATCCCCTTGGACAAGGTGCGCTGGGACGACCCTGTGGCACTCGCAAATGGAATCGCCGCCGCCAAGCTCGCCGAGAAGATCGACGGGCCGAGCGCGGAGACGGACGAGCGAATCGCCCTTTTCAACAAGGAGCTCGAGCGCATCCACAACGAACCGCTCCGCAAACAGCTGGAACAGGTCGAAAGCCAGGTCGACGAGTTGACGGTAAAGGCGAGCATCTATGATGAGATGCGCCATACCGCGGAGCATACCGACCCGGCGGACATCCGCATCGCCGAGGGCAACGTCAGCATGACCGGCGCGCTCATGGCCGCCGCGATGGCGAGCTACGACCTGTCATGCGGCCTTGTCGATGATAAGCATATCGAGCGATACGACAACGTCATCACCGCCCTCGAGGAGCGCATGGGTGTCGGTGCCGGAGCCCTCTCCGTGCAGACCGAGGCAGGCGAGCTCATCGCCAACGCCAGGGAGGACGGCATCAGCGTCGGCATCAACATTCCCGGCGGCAAGTGCGCGGATATCGCCTTCGTCGATGCGGACCCGGGTGCCAACGACCTCTACCCGACGCCCGTCCGCGCCTTCACCTACAACGGCCGCGACGAGAAGCCCGACCACCGCACCGACGTGCATCTCGACGGGGACATGGTGCTCGAGGGGCAGTTGACTGTCGAGACCCCCGCACATTTGCCCGTCGACGTCGCCGCGGCTGCCAAGGATGCCGCCGCTAAGAGCGTCAAGTCCGATGCCGTCGGAGCCGACGGCATCAAGCACTAGGAGGGAGGCATAGCCATGGAAGAGACCTATCAGCTCATCGAGGGCTCGCCGACGCTTCGCGACCTGGACGCGGAGAACGGCTTCCTGTGGTGCCCGTTCGGGTGTATCGAGCGTCAGAACGATCCGGGCATCCTGATCAGCCGTCTAGACGACGGAAGCTACGACGTGAGGCTCGGGATCGGGTTCGACGGTCCCGAGCGCTTCGCGACCGAGGGCTCCGATTGGTCCTGGATGGACATGGCGATGGACTTTACCGTTGACCTCACCTTCGCGGACGACATGGAGCTCAGTGACTGGATCTCAAGCGGGACTGTCGCCACCGGTGCCGCGTGGGCACGGTGCTTCAACCCGGATTGCGGTCCCGCCGACACGTTGGGCGTCAAGGAAATCACTGCGGCGCTCAAGCGCTTCGAGAACCCTTCGTATCTCGCGCGCGGGCCCATCGCCGACATCGAGGACCTTCCGCTCGGGTACTACTGGTGCCCCGATGCGGTCGATTCAGACCCGTCCTATAACGGCTATCTCCTGAACGTGTTTTCCCGCTTCGGCCACGGCGGGTTCCCCTGCACGGCCTTCGAGCTCTTCGGCGGCGTCACGCTTAACGATGTGCCCTCCTTCGGATTCGATGACGGCTGGGACGGCTCGCGCCTCAACCGCCTCGATTGGTTCGAGGACGCCATCGGCATGGACGGCGACGGCGTCACCGCCGGCCTCGTCGCCGATGATCTAGATTCCATCAAATCGTTCGTCGCGCGCTGCCCCGCCTGGGTCGAGTGCTTCCCCTCTTACAGCGAGAAGGCGGCCCAGGGAGAGGACGACATCCTCGAGGCCGTGAAGCAGTTTCGAGTTGAAGTCAAAAGGGCGAAGAATGCGGCGGTTCCCGACCGCGTCCCATTGATCCAATTCCTGAACGCGAGGGCCGCCGCGGCCAAGACCGGCGGCGGGAACGATAGCGGCAACGGGTTGCATATCTAGGGGGCGAGCGCTATGGACTACTTCTCCCGTAAACCCGATTTCCCGACTTTCGAGGATATCTATATAGCCCGCGCGCAGGGCGCCATCGAGCTCGAGCGGCGCGGCGACGAGGTCGCCTGCCGCTTCGGCCCAGACGGCCCCGCCTTCATGCTCCCCCAGGGCGCAACCCGGGGCGATATCATCCGGGGCTGCCTCGCCTGCGACGGCATCGTCGGGGCATTGAGGGAAAACGCGGGGATGCGTTCCGCCGCGGCCGGGTGGCTGGACTCGTATTTCGACGAGGTCGCCGGGAGGGCTCCCGTCGGGGAGACCTGCGGCGCCGATTGCCTCTTCGCATGCCATGTCGATATCGACGGCATCTACGCGGAGCGCACAGGGAACCCGGACGGGCTACGCGCCTACTGCGACCCGATGGGGGTCGGATGGAACTACGGCCCGATCTACTACTTCCCGCGCGAGTCCATCGAGCAGATCGTCGCGCAGCTGATCGACGATGGGGACGATTTCCCCATCCTGTTCGACGGTGAGCGCGTGATCGAGGCCTTCGACGGCGCGCCCGTGCACATGTCGGTGCCCGTCGAGGTGGACGGCGAGAAGGTCTGGACTTGCGGTTACGACTTCTGCTGGGGCGAGACCGTCGCGCCCGATTTCAGCCGCGCCCGGGGACGCTTCCCCGATGCGACCGTGGCCGCCTGGGCGGCCGAGCGGAGCGTAAACGGATCTGATGGCAATTTGGGTATCAAGGAGCGTATGTTATGAACGAGCATATTTCTGTAATGACCGATTTCGGCGAGCTAATCGCCACGCCGTTCGCAGGCGGCATCAGCGTGGATATCAACCTGCCCGATGGGAAAGGCAGCGGGCAGCTCGCCTTCATCGAGTCGACGCCGGCCGAGCTCCAAGATGACTACCCGACGCCGGTGCATGTCTTCACCTACGACGGGCGCGACTCGGAACCGGTGCACCGGACCGATGTTCACCTCGACGGGGACGCCATGACGCTCGATCCCGTGAAGGGCACGCCGGCGCACAACGGCGCGCAAGCGCATGGCGGCGACAGGCATCCCGCAGATCTCGCCAAGGCCGCGAGCGCGGCGGCGAACCGAACTGCCGGTTCGCATGCGGACGAGGCCGGCGGCATCAAGCACTAGGGCGTCGATGCCTACCGGCTAACGGATCGTCTTTGCGGGATCGTCTCGGCGGCTGTCGGCTATGCCGGCGGCCGCCGATTTCTTTGCCGCGGCCGCGAGGATGGCGGGAGATGCCTTCTCGAGGACGACGGCGACATTCCTGCGGGCCTGCTCGGCCCTCTCCAGGGCCTCCGCATACTCGGCCTCCGCGCGGCGCTTGGCGCCGTACAGATCCATGCACTTCGCTGCATTTGCCGTATAGTCTGGCGTCCGGTAGTCCAGTGCCGGCGGCGCGTCGATCGCCTGGAGCTCCGCCGGGCGCCATGTCGGGTCCTTCACGGTATCCTCCAGGACGCCCAGGAACCTCGCGATCATCTCGGCCCCTGGTGAGATATCCCTTTTGTCAAGACGAAAACGCAGGAAAAACGAGCGGAGCGCCCTGCTAGACGCATCGCGATTCCGAAAGCCCACGAGGGCTCGCAAGGCGTCATTAAATGTAACTAATTGATTTGCTATGTACCATTCATAATGGTACATTGATAATTGTTTAGTTATATGAGGAGGCGGAGCATGAGGGAGTACGTCGAGAAGACGCTGCACACGAGAGTCGATTGCGAGCCCGTCGACGCCTCGGGGCTCCCCCTCTACCTGAGGGGGCTGTACTCCCTGGAGCGGTGGACCGCCTTCGGCGTGCCGTTCGCCGTGGCCTCCCCCGTCGAAAGCCCGACGGTGAAGACCATGGCGAAGCACCGCGACGCCCTGGAGGCGGCCCTGGGGACCCCTGTGTCCTTCGCCCTCGAGGGCGCCACGGGCTACAGGGTCGGGCGGATGCTCGAGGCGGGCCTGCCCTTCATCGCCCCGGACAAGCAGGTGTACCTGCCGTTCCTGGGAATCGCGCTGAGCAGCGGAAGGAGCCACGCGCGCGACAGGCGGCAGACAGACGTTGGCGCGTTCTCGCCCCAGGCGCAGCGCCTCGCGCTCATGGCGCTCTACGGCGACCTCGACGGCGCCAGCGTCACCCAGGCGGCAGGCCTCCTCGGCGCGGCGAAGATGACCGCCTCTCGCGCATTCGACGAGCTCGCGGCCGCCGACCCCTCGATCGTCGCCGCCGAGGGGCGGCGGCGGGTGCTGCGCCCCGGCAGGGACAAGAGGGCGATGTGGCGTCGCTTGGAGCCGCGCATGTCGAGCCCGGTCGCGAGGGAGCACCGCCTGGGCCGCGTGCCCGATGCGGAGCTTCCCCTTGGCGGGCTCTCGGCGCTGTGCGGACTCTCGATGCTGCAGGACGACCCCTGGCCGACCCTCGCCGCGACCAAAGCGCAGGAGCGCGCTCTGGAGCTGGCGGCCGACGCGCGCGACACCGCTCTCGACGAGCCAGAGGATCCCGCGTGCGTGGTGCAGGTGCTGCGCTACGAGCCCGTGCCGGCGCCGGGATGCGCGGTCGACCCGCTTTCGGCCATCCTGTCCCTTCCCGCCGACGAGAGGGACGACCCGCGCGTCGCGGGCGAGATCGAGAACGTTTTGACCCGAGTGCTTGGAGGCGATCATGAGGGGAATCGATAAGTTCAAGGAGCGCTTCGCGGGCCACGATGGCGAGTACGTCCTGATCGGCGGCGGCGCCTGCGACCTGCTGTTCGGCGAGGCCGGGCAGGACTTCAGGGCCACCAAGGACCTCGACCTGGTCCTTTTGGTGGAGGCGCTGACGCCCGAGTTCGGCCGCGTCTTCTGGGATTTCGTCAAGGAGGGCGGATACGAGAACAGGCAGAAGAGCAGCGGAAAGCCGCAGTTCTACCGGTTCTCCAAGCCGGAGGACCCGGCCTTCCCCGCCATGCTGGAGCTGTTCGCGCGCACCGACGTCGACCTGCGCGACGCGGAGTCCGGCCTCATGCCGATCCATATCGACGACGAGGTCTCGAGCCTTTCGGCGATCCTGCTCGACGAAGAGTACTACCGGCTGCTCGTCGAAAACAGAACGTCGGCCGGCGGCGTGGCCGTCCTGTCGGTCGAGGGGCTGATCCCCTTCAAGGCCAAGGCGTGGCTCGACCTTTCCGCCAGGCGGGCGGGCGGCCAGGCCGTCGACGAGAAGAGCGTGAAGAAGCACCGAAACGACGTCTGCCGCCTCGCCACGCTGCTCGCGGGCGGCGAGCGCCCCGCCATGAGCGAGGGGGTCCGCGCCGACATGCGGCGCTTCCTGGAGGCCTACGAGTCGGACCCCGTCGACCCCAAGGCGCTCAAGATCAAGGGCGTCGGGGCGCAGCAGGTCGTCGAGGTGCTCAAGAGCGTCTACCTGCGGTAGCGCAGCTGTCCGATGGCGCTACCGTGCGGCGTCATCTAGGACGGGCCGCAAGGCGCACCCCGCGCCTTTCATCGCCGGATACCTGCGCCACACCGCAGCTACTGGGTATCTACCAAGTAGTTACTGGGCACTGCTGAGCAGTCCGGCAGGTTGCGAAGGCTGAGCCATAGTTGGACATCGCGTCGTTGCATTCGAGGCAAATGGGGATGCGGACAAATAGTTAGACCGAATCGGTCCGGTTAGGAGTTCGCGAATGCCGAGCTACACGGACGAGCAGAAGCGCAGGGCCGTCGATATGATCGAGGAGTGCGGCGGATCGGTAACGCGCGCGATGCGCAGGATGGGATACCCCACGCGCCACAAGTCGAGTGCAACTTTCTCCTTCGGCAAAAGGTCATAGCCGCCCCTCACCTGCGCGAGGCCGCTGAGCCCTGGCTTCACTAGAGCGCGATAGCTCCAGCCGTGAATGCGCTTCTCGAACTCGGCGCAAAAAGCCGGGCGTTCAGGCCTTGGGCCTATAAGCGCCATGTCGCCATCATCTCGGAATACGCTATGCGCTCCCCTTCGGCCATATCCACGGCCCGCGGGCGTATGGTTATCATGTTGCGGGACGAGGCAAGGTCCTGCTCCGCATACTCCGCGTTCACCACCATGTAGTCCGCGTACTTGTGCCTGGGCAGCATCCTCGGCATCAGGATATCTCCCGCACGCAGGCGGTAACGGTCCGCCTTGGCCGCATCGACCCGGATGAGCTCGACCCCCTCCACCTTTTCCTCCGGCATCAGGATGCCTTCCGCCAGGTCTTTCGCTGAGATGCGCCTAAGGGTCACTCCGTCGATGTCGGCGGCCTTCACGCTGTCCCGGGACATCAGGGGAGGCACGACGGCGAAAAGGTCTCCGACCGTGGCCTCGTATCTCCTCAGCATCCCCAGCATCGACTTCGCATCGAACTTTCGCTCTACGGTCATGTCCTCTCCGAACTGACGGGTCTTTTGCAAAAGGATACCCTCGGCGCGGTGGTGGAGGGGCGCCCCTTCCCGTTCGGGAAAGGGCGTTTCCGTGCGGGTTCGCGGCGGGTAGCATCGATGGAGACAACCGTTTCACTGGAGGTGCCGACATGGCCGATATCAACCCTAACGACAGCGCGACCCTTACCGACGGCCTCGAGATCGACAGCTACGATGACGTCGTGAACCTGCTCGGCGCCGGCGAGGCCGCCGCGATGCTCGCGGATGCCGTCGGCAACCGTTTCAACCGGCAGGAAATCTTGAAGGCCATCCGGACTGGCCCGAATACGGGGAGTACGGCTATGCCGCGCGCATCTGCGGCGAACTGCTCGCGGACACCTCGCTTGCGTGGGCCGATGGCCTCATCGACCCAGACAAGATCGAGACGCACAAGGGGCTGACCGCCGGCGACCTGTCGCATGCCGTCACCTGCGTGCTCACGGACAGGTTCAACGACGGGCTCGATGAGGCGAGACTTGCGGATTGCAAGAGTATCGCCGATGAGTTCGCCCAGGCAATCGAATCGCGGCTCGGCTCGGGGCGCCTCGGGCGGGAACTCTATGTCGACAGCGGATGCCTCCGCGACGACCTGACCGATAAGTTCGGGTTCTCCTACGACATCGATTTCAGCGGGCTCTCCTTCAAGACCTCGCTCATACTGTCCGTCAACGGCCTGTATTCCGAGGGCGACATCATCGACGCGGCGAGCGACTGGCAGGAAGATTACCTCCCGTGCGTCTGCCATAGGGGCGGACAGGGCGAGGATGACAGGTGGGAGTACGAGCCCGCCGAGGACTACAGGCCCTTCACGCGTCCCGCGGACATCCCCGAGAGCATCTTCGACAAGCTGTGCGCCTCGCAGGGCACGACCATCGAGAAGGTCGTCAACGACCCCGTTACGCCTTTCGAGCGCAGCTTCCGCGAGGATATCTTCAATATGCCGCAAAATCGCCCTGTCGGGCTCGCGGTCCTCGCGACGCTGCCGCTCGACGCGTTCCTGGATGCCAGCCTGTCGATGATCTGCCGCGGCGAGGGCGAAAACGCCGGCACGTTCACGGTCAAGCCCGGAGCGCATGAACCCATCTTGGGCATCTACGACCCCGTCGGCGGGTGCGGCGGCACCATGGGCACCGTGCTCGACAGGGATTTCGAGATCGACCCGCACGACATCTCGTACACGATGGTGGAACCCGTGCGCGGCGAGTGGAAGTCCGACCGCATCGACCTGTACACCCCCCAGGGCTGCTTCGGCTTCTCCGACCCCTTCGGAGGGCGCATCGAGTATTCCGAGAAGAAACCCGAAATCGCCGTCGCGGTGAAGCCCGACCCCGTCGAACTGGGTCACCGCGCCTCAGTCGCGGCCAGCTCGACCGCCGGCGGCCGTGCGCGCGGCGCCGGGATCAGGCAGTAGGGGTGCCGCCATGGACAATCGGGACGCCAAAAGCAAGAGGCCCATCACGTGCCTGGAGTCCGGGGTGACCTACGACTCCGCCTACCGGGCGGCCAAGGAACTCGGTTTCGCCGACTCACGCAACATCTTCCGCTCCATCCAGCGCGGCACCTGCACCCAAGGGCTGCACTTCTACTATGCCGACGAGCCCAAGCCGGCACCGGAGTTCTTCATCCCGCCCAACAGGGCGCCGCGCCCCGTGGTATGCCTCGATACCGGGGAGACGTTCGAATCGGCATTCCAGGCGGGCCGCGCGTTCGGCATCACGCCCGGAGGCGTGCGCACTTCAGCCAGCACGGGCGTCAAGCGCGGCGGCCTGCACTTCTATTACGGCGTCGAGCCGAAGCCCGCGCCTGAGTTCTTCAGGGAACGCCATTCGAAGACCCGGCCTATCGTCTGCCTGGAAACCGGCGAGACCTTCATGGGCAACCCGGCGGCGGCCCGTCCCCTGCATGTATCGCCCGCCGCGATCAGCCAGGCCGTCCGCTACGGATCGCCCGTCAACGGGCTCCATTTCTACCATGGGGACGAGCCGAAGCCGGCGCCG
>OLPC01000488.1_pt1 | contig 39627 bp, 45 predicted proteins | sample 1672341 | NCBI WGS metagenome assembly OLPC01 (sample SAMEA3136673, study PRJEB25190) | human gut metagenome | reverse complement strand
CCTCAGCCACAGCATATTCGAGCGAACATTCTGTAAGTTCCGCCACCCGTTTGTTAAGCTTGGTTACATGGGCCACCTCCTCGGGGGTAAAAGTTGAATGCGCCTTCCACGCTTTTGAAACATACATGCTTCTTCTAAACAATTCGTAGTTCACAGGAATTCTTGTCATAAACGATTAATTTTGTTTTTTACTCACAGTTCTATATAGTACTTTGTCTTGCGTATTTCAAAAAAATACGCTATAAAATTGTAGGTATCCCATGCAGGCCGTATTGTAGAAAACAAATAAGCCAAAGTCAATCTATCAAGATTTTGGCTTATTTGTTTTCTACAATACGGCCTGCATGGGATGCTTACGGAACATTCGCCAGTTGAAGCGCTCATTCAAAAGTGCACGATACAATGTGTTCTTAGATACATTGCAAAGTTTCTGAATATTATTGGAAGTGGCACTGGCAACCGTTTTTCCCCACAGACGCACGATGACGAGCGTGATAAAGAGGGAGCTCAAAGTAAAACCTTGAACCTTCTCAAACTTGAGATTCCGAACGATTTTACCAATGCCAAATGTCTGCATAACTACTTGAAGTTGCTTTTGAACTTCTTTCTTAACAGATAAAACCTTGGTAAGTTCATCTAAATTGCTTATTTTTACTTCTGTAACAGTTCTTTTTTTCCATTGTAAATCATTTGTTTATCACCTACTAATTTACGAAGAAAAATTGAAATACTGTTATTCCCCCCCCTGGGGGGAAACTTTAGTTTTTTATAAATGGTTTATTGCCGTAAGCAATTTTTTCTCAAAATCCCAAAATATTTGAGCTGGATGGTGGTTACTGCCAGGCGCAAACGTGTTAAGGATGATGTGATTCTTTCCCTCAACATAGATATTGTACACTCGGTAGTATCTTGTAGTCTTTTTCCCTTTTGCTTCAATTGCGACTTCAATGCTTTTGTCTATATTAGTTAGAGCATTCTCTTTTGGTTCGGGCAGTTGTACGTTATAATTTTCAGATGACTTTAGTTGCTTAAGTTGCTCATAAATGCCTTCGGTGAGATCTTCGAATGTATATTTAGAAATAAATTTCTGGAAATTTTCGGAGCTATACTGGGCACCTATGCAAACAGCGAGGTGACAAACAGATTTCTCAATTGCGTACAAAAGAGGGTCGACAAATTTTTTGGTGATAGGATCCTTTAATTTATCATATATATCTTTCATGTTGTTTGGCCATTTGGGTGAATGCCAAGCGCAGAGCTCGATACAAAAAGGCATAGACTGACAATTGGCATTCTGAGAGCCATTCCTTTCTTGGAGGATCGATTCTTCAAGATGTCGAATCCATTCCATTTTTTTTCTCCACCATGTCCTGCCTTCATAACTGCATAACCACCAACGTTCGTCATTGCTCAAGTCTTCCTTATTTTTCAAGATAGGGAAGTCTATAGCTAATTGAGAATACTTATTCTCATTCACATATTGTATCATAGTATTGGCAGGATAAGAATCCCCTATGCCTCTATAGGTATGCTGGTTCATCCCAGTACCGCCAGCTGGGTTATAGTTAACAATAACGATGCTACAATTGCAAGGATCCCCCCAGTAGGGCTCCGGCATGTGAATTGGACAAAGTAGCTCGCCTGTTGCGTTAAACCATTTGTCTTGCTCTTCTTCGATTTCCACAAACAGTTTGTCACTCTCGTCTTTGTCTTTGTAATAGCTCTCTCCATCTTTATTCAGACGTTGAGCGTTGACTGGCTTGACAGTGTAATCTTTATTTTGGATTTTGTCTTTCTTGCCCAACCAAATGTTAATCAAGTCGTCCCAATAATCAATAAACTCCTTTGATATATCCATAGGTTTTATGTTTTTAAGGTTAATATTTTATACAGAAAATGCACGCTTTCTTACCTTTCTTGTTCAAAAAGATTCTGTAGAATCCGTATGCGTAAGAATGAAATCTGTTTTCATCTGCAAGCATATATGTGAGCCGCCTCATAACGGGGCAAGCAGTGTATATGCTACTCAGGAGCAACGACTTTTCAGCCTTTTGTCTGCATACTTTGAATTTGCAGATCCTCTGACAGGGTCAAAGTTTAGTAGTTCTCTTCGATGTCGTCTGTTCCCAAACAACGCCGTAAAGATAGTACTTTTTTAGAATCATGTTGCATTTTAAGCTATAAAAACTTATGACATAAAAGTCTGTATTCAAGCATACATGGGTTGTAAATGCTTGATTATTAAAAGCATTAAGGAGAGTATTACGCAAGTAGTACTCTCCTTAATGCTTTTTTTCGTGATTCCGCTGGAGTCACTAAGTGACCTCGTTGGGAACATAAGTGACTCGCTTGGAAACATGCACTTAAATAGTGTATTGATTTTACTAAATGCATGATAACCACCTCATTTTGAGCCTATATTTTGTCAATATAGCTGAATAATCAAATCCTTTTGTAAGTAGATTTTTCGGGTTCAAATCTTTATGTATCACCTTTTGTATCACCATGTAGCCTACATAAGCCTACATGTACCTTAGTCTTTTAATTCACCAAGTGATACAAGGGGAAAAGCATACTTCCAACATTGGAGATGTTTGATTTTTTTGTGGTAGCACTTTGCAAGTGCATTTGTTTCAAAGTGTTAAAGACTTAATACATACATATTTTTAGTACTACTTAATATTTCTTTCGACAATTTTCATGGTCTATATTTGCACCCGTAAACGAAATGCAAACAGACAAATGGTCGTTCACTAAAGCAAAATGTTGAGTCTGAATCACTTAATTAACTGGCTACAAAGTTAGCTAAAAAAAGTGGATTAAGCTAACTTTGTGATAGTTATTTAGGACCTTTTGCATGTAAAGGTGTGCACGCCCGACAAGTCATTTCTATTGTTCAACTTATAAAAGGAAAGAAATGGATATTATTCCAAATATGACCGAATGGTCAATGAACATAGAATTAGGGGGCATAAAATGTGGTCGGCTAAAGCCACACAGCAGTGAGGACTCTTTTCGTTCTACTGTGGCATCACTAAATCGAAAGGTGTTTTACAAAAGAGGACTTGCTTTGCATGTCCGTAGCTATTGGAAAGAAAATGCTGTAGGCATCATCTGCGTTTCGAGAAAAGAATTCGATGAACATAAAAACGATCCTGTTTATGAAAACCAATGGCAACGCAAGATTGACGACTTCCACGACCGACTCCTCAAAGCTGAGGAGCTTGATTGACACGCAGGAAGTCATTTATAACATCACCCAGCTCGCTAAGGTGTTGGACGTAACACCTAACACAATCCGCAAACGTATTAGGCGTGGTATTATTCCTGCTCACAAGGAGGGACGTTTCTATTACATCCTTAAAAGTGAGTATGTGAATGCTTTGCGAAATAAGTAGTAACATCACTTAATTCACTATATACTTTTCGCCCCTGCCTACGCTGTGAAGCGCATGGGCAGGGGCTTTTTAATCTCAAAACGTAAACAATGATACCAGACGATATAAAAGACCGCATATTGGAGGCTACGGATTTGGTGGCACTCGTCAGCCAAACGGTGCAGCTGAAGAAAAGTGGGCCTCGTTATGTAGGTTGTTGCCCGTTCCATGCGGAAAAGACGCCCTCGTTCTATGTGTTTCCGCAAACAGGCACATTCAAATGCTTTGGCTGCGGTGAAGGAGGTGATGCCATTGCGTTTCTGATGAAGCGTGATGGACTTTCTTATGTGGAAGCAGTAACGCAGTTGGGCAAGCTGTGTGGCATAGAAGTGGCGGAGCAGGAGGAAGATCCCGAAGTCAAGCAGAAACGCATGCACAAGGAGGCGCTGTTGGTGGCGAACGAACAAGTGGCAAAGTTCTATGTGGAGCAGTTTGCGCTATCTAAAGAAGCGCAAAGCTATGCTTTTGGACGTTGGGGCGAGGAGTACTGCACGCTTAAAGGTATTGGCTATGCTCCGAAATCGGGCAAAGCTCTCGCAAGCTTGAATATCAAGCGCGAGTTTTTGAGTGAGTTGGGCTTGGTGAATAAAGGCGGCTATGACCAGTACCAAGACCGTGTGGTGATACCGATTCATGACCGATATGGGCATGTAATAGGCTTTACCGCTCGATGCTTGGGTGATGAGCAACCCAAGTATAAGAATAGCGCAGATTCGATTTTGTTTCATAAGTCAAGAGTACTGTTTGGCATGGAGGACGCTTGGCGACAAGCTGCCAAGACGGATAAGATGTTCCTTGTTGAAGGTGCCCCCGATTGCATGCGCTTGCAAAGCATCGGGGTGCTGAACACGGTGGCTGCGCTGGGTTCTGCCTGGAATAAGGACCACTTTGCACTGATCAAGAAGAGTGCAAGCAAGGTATGTTTCTTGCCCGATGATGATCCGCCCAAAAGAGGCGAACATTTCGGGCATGGGGTGCAAGTGGTGTTTGAGGCAGGCAAATTGGCTATGGAGTGTGGTTTGTCGGTTTCCATCAAGGAAATACCCGACATAGAGAATGCGCACAAGCAGGATCCCGACACGTTCTATCAGAATATGAACGTGTTCCGCTCTGTGGAAGAGGTGGACTTTATTCTGTGGCGGGCGCAAAAGGCTTTCAGATTTGCGCAGACCACGGAAGAACAGCGTGTGGTGGTGCGCGAAATTGCGTATTTGCTGACATTGATTGACGACCCGACGGGCGTATCAATGTACGTTGATAAGTTGTCTGCCATTTCGGGCAAAAAGGGCTTTTGGAAGGAGGCTATCAATGCGGAGAAGAAACGCATCGAGGAGGAAGAGAAACGAGAACGAGGGGAGGCGGTGGACGATCTCTATAAACGCTTTGGCTTTTATGTGGAACAGGGCAAGTACTTCTCTATCACGGAGAAAGGGAATGTGTATGAGTGGTCGAACTTTACGATGGAACCGCTTTTTCATATTAAGGATAATCTCAATCCGAAACGTTTGTACATGCTGACAAACGAACTGCACATGAAGGTGTTGATTGAACTGAACCAAGAGGACTTGGTGAGCATTTCTAAGTTTAAGCAGAGGATTGAAGGGCAAGGCAACTTTATTTGGAAAGCTACGGAACGTGAGCTTAACAAACTCAAATCGTTTCTCTATGAGAAAACGGAAACTGCTTCGCAAATCAAGCAAATGGGCTGGCAACGTGAGGGCTTTTATGCTTTTGGCAATGGAGTGTTCTTCAAGAATAAGTTTTACACAGCTGATGATTATGGCATTGTGCGATTGCCCGACTTGGGCAATTACTACTTGCCTTCTTCATCGAAGATTTACAAAGATGATGCCCGGCTTTTCACGTTTGAAAAGCAGTTTGTGCATCTCAACTACTCTTCCGTTACGCTGAAAGAGTTTACCACACAACTTTTCAAGGTGTTTGGCGATAATGGGCGGATAGGCTTCGCGTTCTATCTCGCCACCCTATTCCGTGATGTGGTCACCTATGCTTCAGCAGAGCATTGGTTCCCGATACTCAATCTCTTTGGTCCGAAAGGTAGTGGTAAGTCGGAGTTGGGACATACGCTTTTATCGTTGTTCACGATAGCGTACAAAGCTCCGAATATCCAAAACTCAACAATCTCTGCCCTCAATGATACGGTAGCAGCTTCGGCAAATGCCTTAGCGCACATTGATGAGTATAAGAATGACCTCGACCCCAAGGTCATTGAGTTCTTGAAGGGGCTGTGGGACGGCACGGGACGTAGCCGTATGAACATGGATTTGGACAAAAAGAAGGAGGTGACAGCCGTAGATGCTGGCATCATCTTGTCAGGACAAGAGATGCTCACGGCTGATATTGTGCTCTTCTCGCGATTGATTTTCTTGCAGTTTCCGCGTTCCACGTTCCACGTTCACGCAAGAAGAGAAAAAGAATTATATGCGACTTATGGAGATGCGTTCGGATGGTTTGATACACCTCACCATCACGCTCCTCAAATACCGCAAGCGGTTTGAGGAGCGTTTTACGGGTACGCTCAAAGAGGTACGCAAGCAGGTGGGGGTCGCTTTGCAAGGCAAGCAATGCGAGGACCGCATTGTAAATAACTGGTGTGTGCCGTTAGCGGCATTGCGTGTACTGCAAGATGCAGTTCCCACGCTGGCTTACGATGACCTTTTCAAGATTGTCATCGAAGGCATTCTTAAACAGAATGCGGAGTGTAAGACGAATGGCGAGCTGGGCAGCTTTTGGAATGTGGTGCAGTATCTCGCGAGTGAGGGTATCATCAATGATACGGGCGATTTTGTCATTCGTTACCTCACCAAACTCAAAACGGACATGGTAGATACTTCCTGGTTGGATAAACGGGCGGTGTTGTACATGCAGACTTCGCGTATCTTCAACCTTTATCGCAAGGAGGGACGCAAGACGGACGAGAAAACCTTGCCCACTGATGCGCTCAAATACTACCTTGCCAATAGTGCTGCTTATCTCGGTCAAAAGGTGGTGCGCTTTATTGTGTTCCGCAATGGCTACCCTGTGTTGGACTCTGCCAAACAGAACAAGCATGGCAACCCGGCTAAACTCTCTCAATCGGCACGTAGCTATTATTTTGACTACCAGAAGTTGGTGGATCAGTTCGGCATAAACTTGGTAACTGGCGACTCGGACGATGAAGAGGAATAATTTGTGGCATAAAAAATATCATTATTTTTTTTGGGGGTAGAAATATATCTATATATTTGCAAATGCATGTTTAACTACTAATTTTTATGATATGAAAAAGACTCTATTCATGCTTCTTGCTTGTTTGTTTTGCGTCCTTGCACAAGCACAGACTAAGGTAGAGGTCACACTTACAGATGGCAAGGTCGTGAAAGGTACTACCAGAACCTTGTTCTCTGTTGATGATGCAAACTCTATTAAGGTGAAAGACGCCAAGGGGGAAAAGAAAACCTACAAATCCACAGAGGTAAAAAATCTTCGTGTTTACGATGACAAAAGCCAGAAATGGTACACCTTTGAGGCTTTGAAAGCGCAAAAAGCGTTACCCAATGTGTGGAACAAGAATCCGAAACCTTATAGCGACCCTGTGTTTTTGCAGGTGGTTTATGAAGGTAAGAACGTCACAGGATATGTTCACAACATTTCCACGCAGACCAACACTAAGACCCTTCAACTGACAGGTACGGGAGGTATGCTCTACTTCAAGTTGAAAAACGAAGATGTAGCTCGCGCTTTTTGGATGAGTGCGGCGGTTGGTTGGAGAGCAGAACTCAAATTGGTCTTCAAGGATTTTCCTGTAATGAAACCCGTTATCAAGGAACTTGACTCAAAGTCTTTCTATGCAGACCCATTTGCGCTGATCAAAACATTTGATGGACTTTTGGACAAAAAATAAGATTGTCTGAAGGAATAAAGAGCATGGTACGCTCATCTGAAATAGGTGATTGTACCATGCTTTTTTTGTTCACTTCTGCTCGGACGATGAAGAGGAATAGTCAGCGGAACTTTTCGTTTATTACAAAAGGCACGGAGCTTTCACCCCGCTTCCGTGTTTTTTTGTGTTTTAGAGGTACATGCCCCTCGCAAAAGGTGTAGCCCGTACAAATCCCATGCACAGCGTGTGTAATCGAAGGAGAGAATGCCCGTCATGCTATCCAATCGTAGCACGGAACAATGGTATCGGCAAAATCCTCCTCCGTCTCAATTTTTCCTTTATGCGTGGCGAGGGCGAAAAATCGTTGTAACATTTGTAACATTTGTAATACCCTCATATTCAGACATCTAACAGTATTCTTTTCTTGTAATCGAATGTAATTTCTTGTAACATTTCTCTCAATACCATGCTTTGGGGAAGCCTTTTCATCTTAAAAGCGGTGGCGGGAACCTCTTCGTCATCATGCAGCAGGGCGGTTTTATGAACTCCTCGCAGCTGTCGAAAACGTACATATCCTTATCGCCAATCTCCCATGTCAAGGTTGTATTTCTTGTTCGTGCCTTTTATGGGAGGCTGAACCCACAGGCATTCAACGAGGTAAGGCTGCATTCATGGAGCGCTCTGCCGAACCTAACTTTAATGTTTGGGCTTCTGTGGTGTTGTGTCCATTTCTTGATTTGAATGTTTACCCGTGACGGCCTACGGGCGGAGAGATTTTTCCTGATGCAAAGGTAATGCGAGCGTGAACGGACAAGTACCGCGTTGCTATGGCTGCACAAAAAATCCGACAACTTTCCTTCTTTTTTCTCGTGCCTCACAAAAAGGAGGTATTTCAGATTTTTCCTTTGCCATTACTTGCTCCTATGTTCACTTCCTCTCGCATTCTTTTCGCATCGTAAAAAGTCCTCACCCGGAGGACATCACTTAAAGTTTCACATTCAAATTCTATCAAGAAATGGACACTACAAACACCACATCAGCTCTTCAAACATTAAAGTTAGGCTCAGCGGAGCGCGAAGAAAAATTGCAGCCTTACCTCGTTGAACACCTATGGGATCAGCCCGCTGTTTATTGCGGCACGTACAAGAAGTACAACAATGGCTCATTGGACGGAGCTTGGCTGGATCTGGAAGCATTCGACAGCTACGAGGAGTTCCTTGAAATATGTGCCCTGCTGCACGATGACGAAGAGGATCCCGAGTTCATGTTTCAAGATTATCAAGGCTTCCCCGAAGCATGGTATTGCGAGAGTTGTCCAGGGGAAGATACATTCGATAAGATTATAGAATACTGTCAGTTGTCTGAAGATGAGCGCGAGGTTTACGATGCTTACTACGAATGTACAGGTGATGATTCTTTCGCCCACGCCAAGGATCACTACGTGGGAAAATTTGATTCGGAGGAAGCTTTTGCCGATTATATCATCAGTGAGTGCTACGATTTGGACAGCATGATGGGTAATCTCTCCTTCTACTTCGATTACGAACGCTATGCAAGGGATTTGTTCATGACGGACTACACCTTCTGCGATGGTCATGTCTTCAACAATTACTAAAAACACGGGAGCGGGGTGAAAGCCCCGTTCCTTTTGAAACTCTTTTGGGTTGTCTTACGGGGAACCATTAACCAACTAAATAAGTTTAATTACTTAATACATACATAGAAATACTTGATATACATCATCTTCAGTACAACTTAAAAGGTGTATATTTGCAGCATTTCAAACACCTAACTGTACTTCATGAGTGACTATCTTGTCTACATAAAAATGCCATCGTATTTGCGCCAATGGTTCGTGAACCGTCACAGCGGTTCCGAGCCAGTGGTGCTCAGGCAAGGTAGCATAGAATCGAAGTTGATAAAGTTGGCACAAAGCCGCCAGCCAGACGACTTCTTTCCTCCGCTTCAAAAGGAGGACGAGGTGGCTATTTGCATTCCTTACTCCAAGGCACGCGACCCACGTACCTACAACTATATCTCTCCCACAGGAAAGAAGGCATTGCTTGATAACATCAAGAATGCTTTTGCCGTGGATTGCTGGAACTTCCTGCACGATTTCGGGCATATTGGTCAGCAACAAAAGGAACTGATCTATTTGTATATGGAGCAACGGGGCATCAAGGAGGACGGCACTTGTTGGGACAGCATTGCGAAGGCTTATCAGCGACTTCGCAAGAACTACCTCTCAAACGAGAGTAGAAAAAGAACCCGACAACAGCAAGCTGAAAAGTCACAAGCAGAAAGCCAAGAGTTTGTAGAACATAATTGTTAATACCGAAGTTAGACATGAACAGATTGCCGGGTATCAGCCATATTGCATACGTATCGGCTGAAGCTCTCACACCGCACATCACCTTGCAGGCGATAGCGAAGGTGCCAGTGGGCATCTTTGCTCGGCTTTCTTTTATTCCGTTCAACAAGCGCACTGCGCTTTGTGAAACGGAAACGGAGTTTGACAATAACAGCACGCTCGAAACGGCTACGCTGACTTTCTATTCTCCCGAAAACTTGCCATCGGGCAATCTTTGCTTTGTGGTGACAAGTGTGAATGGGGAGCAATATCTCATCGGAACAAGGGAAGCGCCTTTCCCTTTTGTTAAAAAGGAACAAACCACAGGATTGCCTGATGGTGACGCCAACACCGCAAAATACACGGTTTCCTACTCAAATCGGGTGGCTTTGATACCGATTTCGGGCTAAAATCCCTTGATTTTGTAACTTTTTGGGGGTATTTGTAACAGCGAGTAACTTTTTGGCGTTTTCAGAACGCTTGAAAATCAAGCAGTTGAGGAAAAGTTACAGATGTTACAAATGTTACAACGAAAAAGGTCTCGCGCGAGCGCGAAACAAAAATTTCTCTGACGCAACATTTTCATAAATTTATACTTTTGAACGATGGGCAGGTGCAGCCGTGAGGTTCCACCTGTCTTTTTTGCTTTTTATATGTGCGCATATCTTTGCCTTATAAATCACACGCGATTATGGCAAAGAACAAATACCAACTTCATTTGAAAGGCTATGTGGGCAGCTGGGACTTTGATGCTGACTACGTGGACTATATTCTGGGCAAGAACCCCGACAAGGAGGTGGCGGTGCTGATTGACAGTCCTGGCGGACAACTCAACACAGCATTGAGTATCTCTTCTGCTTTCAAGCGGCATGGCAATGTCCATGCGCACTTTGTGGGCATGAACGCGAGTGCTGCCACCATCGCCTCGATGGGTGCCAAGCACATCACCATGGACAAGTCTGCCATGTATCTTGTGCATCAATGTGCGCTTCCATTTTTTGAGTATGGCAATCTCAATGCCACGGGCATGAGCCAGCTCATTGAAAGTCTCGGCAAAGCCAAGACGGATTTGGAAAAGATGGACGCAAATGTGGCTACAATGTATGCCACACGTTGCAAGAAAGAGCCAAAGGCTTTGCTTGACCTCATGAAGGTGGGCGGCTGGCTTACCGCACAAGAGGCTCTGGATTGGGGCTTTGTAGATGAACTGACAGAGTTCGAGGACGAAACAGCTCCTGTACTCACGGCTTCTCTCGCTGCCGATTTTCAGGCGAATGGCATTCCGCTACCAAACGTCCCTAAGAGCAAGTCGGAAGAGACGTTCTTTCAAAAGATGGCGCAAGCGCTTGCTGCCGTTTTCAAACCAACACAAGTAAACAATCAACATACCCCGAAACCTATGAACAAGGTCTATAAAAACATTTGCAAGTTTCTTGCTTGCGAGCACTTTTCCGTAGAAGAAGGAAAGGTGACGCTCACCGAGGAACAGATGGATAACATCGAATGCTCCTTGCAAGCCAACCACGATATGATAGCGGAGCTATCTATCAAGGTAAAGAATGCAGAGGACGAGAACAAAAAGCTCACCGAGACGAACAAGTCGCTCGATGAAGCAAACAAGTCGCTCGAAGCGAAAGTGGCCAACCTCCCTGCTGCATCAACCACCGCTATCGTAGATGACAAGAAGCATGAGGACCACGAACCCACAGCTTACGAACAGTTTATCAATGCTGGCGAAACGGCACGCAAACTCTATGACAGTTTACCCTAAACTTATAAACTCTTAAACTTATAAACTTTTATCCCCATGGCTGGAAAATTCTCTTTCACCCTACAAGAATATAAGGACGCGGCACGCAAGTACCGCTCCGACTTCCTGCGCTTGCCGATTATCGGCTGCGAGGAAACGCTCAAATTCATGACAGGTCGCCCAGGCATTCGCTACAAGGAAAGTGTGGGTACGCTCACCGCTGGGGCGCAGTTCGCTCCTTACAAGCCCTCTCGCAAGACAGATGCCAACTTGAAGTTGGACTACCGCACCTTGGAAACGTTCTTCGGTTCGGTAGTGGCTAACTTTGAACCTAACTCTGCCATCTCAACCTTGCTTGGCACAGGTGCCACCAAGGGAGACGGACAGAAGTCTACGCCCACAGCTCGCGAGGTGCTGGGACTGATTGCCAAGTCGCTCTCAGAAAACTTGAACATGGCGATTTGGAAAGGCACACGCAATGCGGACGGTGATACCACAATGGACCTTTTCGATGGTTTTGACACCATCACGCAAAAGGAAGTCACTGCGGGTACGATTGCTGCGGAGCATGGCAATTATCTGAAACTGGACAAGGCAATCACGGAAGCCAACGCGGTTGATGTAGCAAAAAAAATTCTCTTCTCGCTCGATCCGCGTTTGCGCTCACAGGAACTTTTCCTGTATTGCTCGCAGGAGTTCGTGGATATGTACAACGAGGCGTATCTTCTCACGCACTCGGCTATTCCGTACAACACGAAGTACAACCAACCCACGGTGGAGGGTTCTAATGGCAAACTCACTTTCTGCCCGTTGTGGAACAAGTCGGACTCGAAGTTCATGCACGTGTCACCCAAAATCAACATGCTTTATGGCTATGACCAGATGGGCGACATCGAAAGTGTTGATGTGGAACGCTTTGAGCCGTTTGTGCTTTCTTACATTGCCACCATGTTCTTTGGTGTGCAGTTCGAGAGCATTGACAAGCGACGCTTGAAGGTTATTGAACTGGCTGAACAAGGTTGATAATCAGTGGAGAATGGTGGGCGCGGTGGTAATTTATCTTGATTGTCACCTCGCGCTTGCCTATTATCTAGACTAAATAAATTCAGAAAAATGGCAAAGACTTGCACATCACTTCAAAAGTCGCTCGGCTGGTGCCAAGGCACGCCTGAGCTTCCCGGCGTTCGCCGCCGTATCTATTATACTTCCAAGGGCGACATTGCCCAATGGCCCACACTTCCACGTGACGAGAACGGACGGGTAACTGCTGCCACGTACACGGGTAGTTTTACCCTAAAGGCTGATGCCAAGTGGAAGTATATCGACATTTTGCCCGAAAAGTCGCAACTCACCTCTGAGGCACAGGGCGAGTTGCCCAGTCAGACGCAGTTGAACAAGCTGACTGCTGTTCACCCTGGGGTGGGCGCAGAAGCGAGTGCCGCTGCTGCTTATCTCAACAACAATGACAATGTGTTCTTGGTGGAGGACATGAAGGGCAAATACCGTGTAGTGGGATCTGAAGCCTGGACTACCAAGACTACGGTGGCACAGGACCTTGGTCAGGGTGCCACTGGTACCACAAGCACCACCATTGCGGTAGAAGCTACGGACGAATGTCCTGCGCCTTTCTACGAGGGTACTATCACAACGGAAGAAGGTGACATCGAAGCAGCATAATCCGAACGCGGGCATGATTGATTTGGGAGAAATCTTAGAAGAGATCAACGTCCCAAACCTTTCGTGCCCGCTTGCTCTACAAAGCAATACGGACAATCCGAAAGAGAAGGATCTCTTTGCGGAACAGAAAAGGCATGCTTGGGATAAGTCGGTCGAAGCGCGTTGCGACTTCTCCCATAAAGTCCGCATCACGCGAAGGGCTGATGTGTTCTTTATCTCACTTTGGCAGAAGTCCTTGTATGGGCGCACCTTGACGGACATCAAGGGCGATGATACGATGGTGGATTTCTTTGCCGACAATGTAGCTCCGCTCATTGCCGATATTCTCGGAAACGAATTAGGAAAAGGTAATTGGTGCATAGTTACCACGCCCAAGCGCAGGCACTTGGTCAAGAACTTCGCCACGCGAATAAGTGAAAAGATAGCAGTTCTGCTATCCATTCCCTTTTATGAAGATGTGGCGCATTGCCATAGCAAGAAGCGCATTGGGGCAGTGTTCTCGCTCAACGTGTTGCCACGTGAGCAGAACTGCATCGTGTTCGATGATTTCGTGACAACTGGCTCTACCCTAAAGGCTATGAAGAACTTGCTCATGGAGAACCACAAGAATTGCGTGTTCTTCACGGGCATCAACAACAAGTTGTGATGCTGACTTTATAACCTCATAACCTCCAAACTTAAAACTACACCTCTTATGGACAAAGAATTTACCAATAAACTACAAACATGGCTCTCCCTACCTCGCGAACAGCGCGATTGGGACGAGGGCGCATTGATGCTCCTGCAACTGACAGGAAACAAAATCATGTATCGCAACCTCAGTGTGAACCCTGAGGGCAAGGCTAACTTCATTGAAGGCAAACTCCAGCAATACTTGGAGTTCCGCTTGGCGGAATTGACTCATGAACAGGTTAAGGAGATGCAGCACGCTGTCGAGGAGATAGTGAAAGAGCATACCGAGTTCAAGAGTGATGACAATGAGGCAAAGAATTTCAAAGCTGGTAAGCGTGCTGACCATGACACGCTACCCGAAGAAATACAAGCTCTCTATGTCGAGAACTTAGACATTGTGCATCGTATGCGTGAACTTCATTTGAAACTCCGCACGATGAGCACAACGGACTCCACTTGTGCGGACTCCGACCGCTATCCTTTCCTCAAAGAATTTATCAAATTGGATAAAAAGCTGCACGACAATTGGAACGTTTATGACCATTTCGTGACAAAGGCAGAAACGGCAGAAAGTGCAGAAGAGGCAGAAGCGAAACCTAAGGCGAAGAAAAGCAAGAAGGCATGAAACGCTCGGCATCGATCTCTGACTATTTGAAACCATTGGCAGATACGCCCAACCAAGCCTATCTGACCAATGCTTTGCAAGTGGCAGATGTCTTGGAGTGGATATTGCAGCAGGTGGGGAAGTCGAAGGTATGGCAAACTTCGTTTTCCATTTCGGAAGAGTTCTTGCGAAGACTATTCTTTATCGAAAAGGGAGGCAAGGTGTTGGAGTTCAACTTGGTGTTGGATCACAAGGCTACGAACAAGACCTTGAAACTCTGGTCGTTCATCTGCCAAGTGATGAAACGTACCTATCTCGCGGATAACCACTCGAAGATTTTGCTGGTGGAGAGTGAAGCGGGTGACACCGTTTCGGTAGTCACTTCGCAGAACTTGACCCGAGGCAACCGCCATGAGTCTACGTTTATTTCTACCGACAAGGCGATCTTCGCTGCCTTGCACGGACAGGTGACGGACTTGATACGAAACCATTCTGTGCCACTGAATGACCTGTTTGCACAGAGGCTCACGCAGAACGGAGCGAATGATTAAACGCTCTCCCGTAACAGATTTTTCTATCCCCTATAACAGAAAAAGCTATTCCTATGGACTACACCGAAGAACAACTTACCCAAATCGAACAATACGCTTCCATCTATCTTAAAATATCTGATATGGCGGTCATTCTCGGCATATCGGCTACCCAACTTCGCGAGGATATTGCTGACAAAAGCACGGAGGTATCAAGGCGATACCACCGTGGCAAAGCGGCCAGCCGTGTAAAGCTCTTGCATCAGGAGATGCAGCTCGCTTATGTGGGTAGTCCGCTGGCGCTTGAGAATACACGCAACAATTTGTTGGACATGGAAGATGATGAATAACTATGAGTTTACCGAACATTGTAGAGGCGGCTAAAGCCGACCTCTATACTGCCAAAGAGGAACTTTTGCAGAAATATGCACAATCGCAGGTGGAGCACCTGCTTCGATTGCGCGATATGGTCACTTGGTCCATTGCCAATCCTGATGCCAAGGACCGCCAGTTTGTGGACGAGGAGCGAACCCGTTACGGGTTGTCGCTCGTTACTGCGTATGCGGACTTGAAAATCGTGAAAGCCATTCTGCCCAATATGGGCGAGGCTTCACGTGATTTTCATCGATGGCGCTATAATGAGATGATCCTCGAAACATACCAGATGGCGAAGAAACGCAAGGACACAAAGACGATGGAGAAGGCGGCTACGAGCTATGCCAAGTTTAATCGCATTGATATTGAGGACGAGCAGAGTGTGCCGTACCACATGATTGTGGTGCAGCCTTTCTTTCCCACCACCGACCCGCGTGTGGTGGGCATCAATCCTGTCCCGAATATTGATGAGCGTATTCGCAAACTCACACGCGAACTCTCGGACTCGCACCCCGATACGGAGAATGTGGAATATGAAGAGGCTGATTTGCCACTCGATGAAATCTTTAAGGAGGAAGATGATGGACAAGGAGAAGAATAGTGTGGATACGTCATTATGGGACGAAGAAAGCAAGGCACACGCCAACCGCGTGTACTTCAACAAACCGCAGCTTTTGACGCAATACATCGGTGCCAAAACCACCGTGATTGTGGCTGGACGACGCACGGGCAAGACGGACTCTATCGCCTCGCCTTTTGTGCTGCGCAATATGCAACGTATGCCGGGAAGTACTGGGGGGATTGTGGTGCCTACTTTTAAGCATGGATTGACCAATACGCTTCCCGGTCTGTTTGCTGCTTGGAAACGGTGGGGCTACATCAAAGGGGTGCATTATGTGGTGGGACGCAAACCACCGCGCTCTTTCTCTAAGCCTATTACGGAACCTGCGGATTATGAGCATGTGGTGACTTTCTATAATGGCTCTGTCGCCATTATCATCAGCCAAGACCGCCCTGGCTCATCGAACTCGCTGACGCTTTCTTGGCTCCTCATTGATGAAGCGAAGTTTATTGATTATGATAAGCTCAAAGATGAAACGCTGCCTGCCAATGGTGGTATTCGCTCTTACTTCGGGCATCACTCGTTTAACCATTCGATGATGGTTTTGAGTGATATGCCACAAACCACAAAAGGCTCGTGGTTCCTGCACTATGAGCAGAAGATGGATAAGGAGTTGATTGATACCATCAAGGGAACTATCTATAAGATTTGGCAAACCAAACAGCGCATTGCTGATTTGAAAGCGGCACATCAAGCTGTGCCTGCTTACTTGCCTTCGTACCTGAAATGGCTGGATCAATCGCTGAACAAAATGCGCAGTGTGGCGGTGTACTACAAGGAGTACTCCACCCTCGAGAACTTGCAGCTCCTCGGTGAGGAGTATATTCGTCAGATGAAGCGCGACTTGACGCCTAAAACTTTCCAAACGTCTATTCTCTGCCAAAAGATTGGCATTTCGCATGATGGTTTTTACTCTTCTATGCAGGAGTGGCACAAGTACGATGCTTCGGATTTTGGGTACTTAGATAGTTTGGGCTATGACCGAATCATCGAAGAGGCACAGCAGGAGCGGTATTCCATACGCTCGCTGAGCAACTTTTCCTCGCTTCACTCGTCTCTTGACTGCCGCACTGATGCGGATCTCGACCCAATGGCTCCGCTCTGCATTGGCATGGACTACAATGCCAATATCAACTGGATTGTGTGTGGGCAACCGCGTGGCAACCGCTTAAATGTGCTCAAATCTTTCTACGTAAAGTTTGAGCGCAAAATCCCTGCGCTCATTGCAGACTTTTGCACATACTATGCGTCTCATGCCAATCACAGTGTCATCTATTACTATGATGCCACCGCTCTTGGCTCTAACTATGCCGTGAACGATCAAGACTTTCACTGGGTAGTGGTGCATGAGTTTGAACGCCACGGCTGGAGTGTGCAAGATGTATATCTTGGCAACCCCATGCGCCATGATGAAAAGTACTTGCTCATCAATCAAGGTTTTTCAGGCAAGCAACGGCTCATGCCTTATTTCAATCGCCAGAACAATGATGACCTTATTCTTGCGGTGCAATCGGCTGGCGTGGAACGCGGAAGAAATGGCTTTCGCAAAAACAAGTCCACAGAGAAGAATCCCGAATCAGAGGAGGACTTGTTGGAGCATCGCACCGATGGCACAGATGCTTTTGATACGCTGTATATTGGGTGCGAGAAGTTCCCGCAGCATGATTTTTATGGCGGTATTTCTTTGGGTGGGGTGAGATAAAAAACTCCCCAATTTGTTTCCTATATTATCTACTTTTCATAACTTTGCAACTATAAACAATCCATTATGGCTGAACCAAAATTCAAAATAGCTTTTGCCATTGATGCTCAGGAGTTTCTAAAATCAATTCCTGATAGTGCAAGAGAAAAAATCTATTATAATATACGTCGCGTATTATATGGCGAAATAAACAATGAGTTATTCAAAAAATTGGAAAACTCAGATGGTATATGGGAATTTCGAACGTTGTATCAAAAAATAGCGTATCGCTTATTTGCCTTTTGGGATACAGAATCCGATACGCTGATTGTTGCAACGCACGGCATTATAAAGAAAACTCAAAAAACTCCTTCAAAAGAAATAGCAAAAGCTGAAAAATTGAAGGAAATCTACTTTAATAACAAGAAACAAAAGAAAGGAAAGTAATATGGAAGATCTGAAGTTGAAATCATTTGATGAAATGCAAGATGAGTTCTTTGGCAAAATTGGTACGCCAAAGAGAGATGCTTTCGAAAAAAAAGTAGAGGAAGCATACCAGGAATACAAAATGGGGGAAGCGATTAAACAAGCACGAAAGGCTAATAATCTTACACAAGAACAACTTGGTGAAAAGATAGGTGTGCAGAAATCGCAAATTTCAAGATTAGAGCGTGGTCACGGTATAACATTTAGTACCATGGCTCGTATCTTCAAAGCTATGAATATTCCTGCTTTTTTAGATATGGGTGCAGCTGGTAAAGTTGCATTGTGGTAGAGTAATCCCTCTCTCCCAAGCCCACCCCTACATCATTTTAGGGCAGTCCATCATTTAGCCGCCGTGCGCATTGGCTCTCTTGCTGTGCGCATGGCGGCTTTTTCAAATGTCAAGACCGACATACCTAAAATCTTGCATCAACGTGCTCTAAGTCACAATTTATATTTATTTTGGGGAAGAATTTTAACCCCAAATATGCAAGCCTATGAAAGCAGTATGTGGTCTTGACGTGCACAAAGATAGAAAAAATCCGAATCATAAACTAATCTCTCCGAACTTTTTGTTAGCGAAAAAATCCCCCATATCTCCCAGAATCGCCATAAACTGCACAGTATAAGTACAATAAAGGCTGGCAGATACGCTTCCCGAAAGCGATATCTGCCAGCCTATCTTCCAGGCGCATAGTGGTATCTACCAGCGTAAGCTTAGTCCTAACTCAGTCCCAGATCAGTTCACGCCAACTTTTAACCAACGTCTATTTGATGTAAAAGGTGAAACCATAGGCATTCCCGTCCACGGAAACGTCAACAATCACATTCCCTTTCTTCAGCGTTGTCCACTTGCCATCGACCTCTGCGGTTTTGAAATGGAACTTGTTCCTTAGTTCCGATTTTATGTAGTTGTAGGCACGTTTGTTGTAGACACGGATTGAGACGAAAGGTCCGAAGCCAACGCTTCCTGCTATCAGCACAGAAGAATTACCCTTACCATATTTAATCGGACTGCCGTCTGCCGCCACCATACAATTCTTATAGTAGACATCCTCATAATAGAAGTCGTTCAACTCAGGGTCGTGATAGCGCCCGCGCCCGCGAAACGCATAGCCGCTCCTTTCCGCAATCTTCTTAATACCAACATTGCCCTCTTTCACACTCTTTATCAGCTCACCAATGCTAATGATATCATTGAAAGTCGCACGCTGCGCCGCAGACTGTCGCTGCGCACCCATCACGGAAGACTGGCTATAGCAGCAAAGTGTGCTAATTATGAATATCAGAAAAGATATTAATGCTTTCATATTGTATGGTTTAAGTAAATGTTTTTATTGACGCTGCAAAGATAAAAAAAATATTGGCGTCCGATAAAAGTAAAGGCATTTAGATAATTATAACCTAAATGCCTTTTATTATTTTTATTTCCTTGGGGAATCGTAGTAATCATAGGAAGGACTACTATCGGAACATGATTTGCATGAGTTTACCAATGCAGCAATTGTTATAAGCGTCCAAAATAGAATTAGGAAAATTGGTATCAGAACTGCATGAATTTAGCGTAGCTAATAAAAATGGCTAAGATTGAATAGAGAGTTTTCATATTGTATTTGTTGTCTTGATTGTTTTGTGCAAAGGTAAACTGTTTTTTACAATTCGGGACTAACAATGTTGATATTCATAATTTTTTTCTAAGCCCATCCTTTCGGGCTATTCTATCTTTCAGCCGCCGTGCGCATTGGCTCTCTTGCTGTGCGCATGGCGGCTTTTTCGTGCGCTTGGGTGTGGAGGAGTGGGAGAGGTGGGCTACATGGGTAGGGGTTAGATGTGGGGCGGTGGCAAGCGCCTTGCTTCGGCAATATCGTGACACAGCAGAAGCATTATCGGAGATGTTCTTGGTAGCCCCATGCGCTTTGTCGGAAGGCAGAGCGCATAGCCTTGGACTTTTGCAGTATTCGCAGTATTGTCACCACTCATTGATACGAGCCAGATGTGGGTGGCTTTTGCTCAGATTTTACCACTGGTAATGAGAATAAGATGGTCGCTTTCTCTCATTTTCTTAGATTTTAAGTGTGTGACGATGTGGATTTGAAGAGGTTGGGTTCGATGAGATGTTCATCATGCAGTCAGCAGAGATTTTTGGCGATGGCAGCAGCTCCGGCATAGCTTGCCCCGACAAACATATCCGGCATGCCTTCTTCGTATCTCCATCACCACCTAATAGATGACGTGGGGTCGTCTCCTCTGCTACGATTTCCACACCATTGACGCACTCGGAATGGGCAGTGTGTCTCATTATTTATACTATCGTCCATTTTTTACAAGGGGCAGCAAGGTGCTCCCATTATTTTTCCTGTGCAAAGTTGGCATGAAGCGGCTTTGCGGCAAGGGCGCGTTTCTCTTATCACAAAAAATTTTCAGAAAAAGATGTTCGTTCCTCTGCACTTTTTCCAAGCCCGTGAAGGGTGAAAATTTTTTGCGCTATCCCTTGTCCTCCAAGCCTAATGACTTCATGCCCTTAATTGCACGTAAAAATCAAGGGAGCACCCCGATGCCCCTTCTCAAGTAAAAAATCTTCAAAAGTATAAATTATCATGACACACACTGCTGTACATTCCGAGTTCGTTTCAATGGGTTTCAATCGCAAGCGCAGAGTTTCCTTCCCCCACGACATCTATCAGGTAGTGGTTAATGGAGAAGAAGGCGAATATGCCGAATATGAAGTCGAGGCAGACAGCTATGCCGAAGCTACCGCCATGGCTGAAAATCTTGCTGCTGACAGCATGATCAACATCTCTTACATCGAAGTTTACCTCTTCCAATAAATCCACATCGTTCACACACTTAAAATCTTACAAGAAAATGAAAGCTCTCAATCTTATCCTCATCACCAGTGGCAAAATCAGTGAAGCCACAGCCCACATCTGGGTCGTATCAATCAGCGGTGACAATACTTCTCGCGTCTACTGCAAAAGTCCTTACAAGGCTATGCGCTATGCCTTCCTCCTGAAAAAGCGCACGGGGCTGAACATCTCCGATAATTGCCTCTGCCGCGTCAGCCACGAGATTGCACGGAGCAAGGCGCCCGCCACCGCCCCCGAGGGTTCTGCCCCTGCTCCCATGCAGCCCGCCTCTGCCGCTCCTACCACCACACCCAAGCGCACGAGAAAGCCTGCCGCCAAGCGCACTACACGCAAGAGAGCCAATGCTACGGCTTGAAGCTGAAAGAAAGGATCGCCCGAAAGGGCGGTCTTTTCCGTAACCCGAGGTTTGTGCGATATTGCGAGGGTTATTTAGTTTCCGATCGTTTATGCAGTACAATTATAATCCCCAAGGGTATAGCTTCACTTCTTCCATTCCCGATGTGTTCACCATCTCCGACTTCCAAGGCAGTTCCGTGTACTTGTCCATCTATATCAACCGCAGTGAAGATCCTATCTTCTCTACCACACTTTATGCCTATGGTGGACAGGCAAGCATCTATGATCTCCGTTCCATCATTGAAAGCTATATGGAGGAGAAATCGCTCGTTTATGCCGCGTGTAGTTTCCGTATGCAGGTGGACAGAAATGACTTCACTTTGGGCGAGTTTACCTTAATTTACTGCAAACCGCAAATTCAGAATGCGGACTGCAAGCAGTTCTTACAATCGCATTTTCTCACGCCTCATGCTGTGCGTCTCGTACCGCACGACTTTCAGATTGATTTGCAGTATTTTGTTTTCCCCGATGAAACAGGGCAATGCTCCACGTTGTTTGTCATTCAGCCCGAAGGGGAAAGCCAACCCATTTCGCTCTCCGTCTCAGCTTTACCCATCGCTTCCAAGCAATTTGACCTTTGCTTCGAGGATCTGAACGAAGATGACCTACTTGCCCAGTTGCCCCAAGGCACCAAGGGCAAGTTGTTGTCCGTCACCCTTTATCGAGGTGCGCGGACTTTCACGCTCTTCTTTACAGACGAACCACCCACGCTTACGCTCTACTATTACAACGCCTTCAACGTTTACGACACACTCTATCTTACCGCTCAGACCAAGCGCAAACTTTCCTTTGATCGCAGCACCGCCATTTGTTGTGGGCAGAGTTCCTCTTACGATGACAACACGGAGGTTGAGTATGAGAGCGAAACTTCCGCTCTCTCATACCTGCAAGCCAAGCACGTGACTTACGCCCTGCAATCTCATACCTTGTTTCTCATCTCTCCCGACTATCCGTCGGGCACTTCCATTCTCATCACGGACATTGAGAGCGAGCTTTCGGATGCCACCACCGCCAACTGTTCCGTGAAGTTCAAGTGGAAACCTGTTCGCCAACAGCCTGTCCTAACTTTCACTCGCAAGCGCAATATCTTCAACTCCATCTATAACAATAGTTTTGACTAATGTCACAAGCCATTCACATCACCACCCTCAAACGTATGCTCCAATCGCCCGAACCCGTAGACCTCAAACTATGGACACGCTCGGGTGAAATCCAATGCTGGCACCGCTGTATCTCGCTCCGCTATGACTTCTACAAAGGCACGCGAAGAATGAAACTGCTGGATAGCAATGAAATTCGCCAGATTAGAGACGTTTGTGTGTTTGAAATAAATGGGATGGAGGTGTTTATGTGAAATGTTTTATCTACATTTGCATAAACTTAAAATCATTCAACTATGAAGAGATTACTTTCCACATTGTTCTGCTTGCTACTTGTTGTAGCAGCTTTTGCACAAAGACCATATACTATAATTGAAGACGGTGAGAAAACAACATTCACGGCGGCCGAACTTAAGGGGTATGTACAGAAATCCATGCAAGAAAGAATAAAAGCTATAAATGAACAACTCCCATTAAATATAGATGAAATCACAACTCTATATTCTACTTTGTTTATTGGTAACGCACTGTATTATAACTATCGAGTAGATATTGATAAAATTGATTATACTCAAGAAGAAATCACCCAAATAATTAGTGGCGTAAAGGAAACGAACAAGGAGAACATTGCTTTTCTATATCAGTCTTTAGCCAATAAGATGCCTCCTAAAGAATGGAAGCGCCTTTTTACGGAATTAGGATTTTACTATGTTTATACATACTTTGACTGCAACAATAAGGTATTTGCACGCTTTACTATTTACCCTAGAGATGTCAAATTAAATACAAGGTAGACTCCGAGAAAAGTGCTTTCATTTACATGTAAAACACCCTTGCTATGTATAATACTAACAAGGGTGTTTTTATTATTTGTCGAAGAAATCTACAACAGGTACTGTTTTTCCCATTTCATTTCGTGTGATGTAACGATACACACCAATTTGTCGAAGAACTTTACCTTTAGGAACTTTTATCTTCTGTTGGTCGTAAAAGCTCTCACCTTTACGTGCTAAAAACATAACTATTGTCCCATCATAGTTTAAGGATTCATTTGCACTTGCCATATCGTTATAGTCAAAATCCGCTGTCGCCAACGCACTTCCATTTGGAATGACTTGCATCACTTCAAATTGCTTTATTGGAATGGCATCCTTAGGACTATCAAAAAGGGTTAGATCTGGGTCTTCTTCATTTTGAGGTGTTGTTATACCATCATTCTCAGGATATGAAGGGCCTTTTTTTGAATAATCTCTTGCTGCTGCAAATGCAAAGATCAATGTCAGCAAAATGCCTGTAAATATGCCTCCAATGTAAATGAAAATGGATTTTGTTGTTTGTTTCATAATTTATTGATTATTGTTTCGTATTCTATCATAAACAGTGCTAAAAACTCTATCATTGATGAAGTCCATGAACCTTGGGTTGTTCATGTATTCACGACAGAATTCAGTGTTTTCATTGAGCATACCTGCAACAATTGTCATCAAGGAACTAAAACATTGCATTCGAGCTGTGTTCTCGTTACTGTTTCGTGCAGCATTGACAAATGTGGTATCAGAACTTAGTCTTTTGGGTAACTCGTTCAACTGTTGCATTACCAATTCTCTGTTTGTCCAATTGATCTCATTGAATTGTTCAAGAATGTCACTTAGTTTTACTAAATCAGGTTCCGGCTTTCCTGGTTTTCCCGTTCCTACAGGAATGGGGGCTATCTCTGTGTCCTTGTTTTCAAGTTCTATCTGATGTTCTCCGATTTTAACCACTTGAACTTGGTCAAGGTCTACGCAATTTAGTAGTTCAGCATTATAATCCTCTTCTTTCAGTACAGGTAATTTGTGAATCAAAAGCATGTAGAAAGTATTCAACTTTTCCCATTCTATGCTGCAATAGGGTGTTACTGCTGCTATAAACGGATAGGTACGCAAGAATCCTTTTATACTACTCTTGCACTTGATTTGCATATCTTCTTTTAGCTCTGTTTTGAACCTGTCCACAGCTTTATTGATAATTGGATCAAGTTGCTCTCGCGGTACACTCTTCCAATACTTTTCATTCAGTTCATCTACTTCTGCCTCTGTGTAGATATTGGCTGCTTCAATTTGTTGTATAAGGTCGTTGAGCTTATTGGGGTCTGCTTCTTTTGATAGTATCGTGGTTTTGTAGAAACGCTGGAATGACTGTTGTATGCTTTCTTCATCATTGCAAAAGTCAAGCACAAATGTGTCTATCTTCTTGGGGTGGCAACGATTAAGGCGTGAAAGCGTTTGTACTGCCTTCACATCGGTAAGCACCTTATCTACATACATGGAATGAAGTAAAGGTTGGTCATAGCCTGTTTGAAATTTATCTGCTACTACCAAAATTCGATAGGGATCTTGTCCCATATTGCTTTCTATGTCCTTAGAAGGGAAACCATTGATGTCTGCCTCGGTTACTTCTTTTCCACCATATTCTTTACTTCCTGAAAAGGCTACAACAGGTTTGTAGGGACTATTCCGCTCTTCTAGCAAATGCTTGATTTCGTAATAGAAATCAATAGCTCGCAAAATGCTACTTGTTACTACCATCGCACGAGCCTGACCACCCACTTTACCTTTGTCGATTACCATTGTATGAAAATGATCTACAATGATGGATGCTTTTTGCTTTATGCTTTCAGGACGCGATTCTACGAAAGCGCGGATTTTCTTTTGGGCACGCTTGTTGTCAAACTCTGGATCCGACTCTACTGTTTTCCGAACCTTGTAGTAACTATTGTAAGTGGTATAGTTCTTTAATACATTCATAATGAAACCTTCTTCGATAGCTTGCTTCATAGTGTACTCGTGGAAGGGTACATAGCTTGTTTCACCGTCTGCTCCATCTATGGGTGTACCGAACATTTGCAGCGTCTTATTCTTTGGTGTTGCGGTGAATGCATAGTAATTGGCATTCTTTACCATCTTTCGCCCTGATATGATTTTGTTGAGCTTGTCTTCCAAATCCTCACTCTCATCATCTGCATTGCCCGAAAGTGCAATGTTCATCTTTGCGGACATAGAACCGTTCTGACTACTGTGAGCTTCGTCAATAATGATGCCAAAGTGTTTGTGCTTTAGCTTATTGCCAATCGCTTCAAGGATGAACGGGAACTTGTGTACGATGGTGATAATTATACGCTTGCCTGCATTGAGTGCGGTTTCAAGTGTAGTAGAAGAATCTGCCCATTCTACCAAATTCGATAAACGCTTGAATGAAGCAATGTTATCACGTATTTGCGTGTCAAGGTTTACACGGTCTGTCACTACAATTACAGAATCTAACAAGGGGGTGGTACCATCAAGTAATCCCACTAATTGATAGGCTAACCATGTGATTGAGTTGGATTTGCCTGATCCTGCTGAATGCTGAATCAAGAATCGTTGCCCCAATCCGTGCTCGCATGTGGCAGCGAGCATTTTACGTACTGCATCAAGCTGATGGTAGCGTGGCCAAATTACGTTTTCTTTTGTATACTCTTTGTTACGTCCCGTTCTAGGGTCTTTTTTTATTATTTTCTTGACTATAACTTGGGCAAAATTTTCAAGGATGTCGGATAGTGAGCGCTTACCTAAAACTTCTTCCCATAAGTAGGCTGTACGTACACCATTGGGGTTATTGGGGTTGCCAGCACCACCGTTCACGCCTTTATCGAAAGGTAGAAACCACGAAGATTTTCCTGACAATGCAGTGCACATCTTGATATTGTCATCGTCTACAGCAAAGTGTACTGCGCAGCGTTTCGGGGCCAATAGCAGGTCTTTAGGGTCGCGGTCAGTCTTATATTGTTTTACTGCATCTTCTATGGTCTGATCTGTATAATGGTTTTTTAGCTCAATGGTCATGATTGGCAGACCATTGAGCGAAATCATTACGTCTATGCTGTTGTTATTCTCTTTGCTGTAATAGAGTTGCCGTGTTACACAGAAAATGTTTTTTTTATATATTTCCTGTGCCTCTGGATTGAGTTCTGACGGCAGCGGATAGTATAAATCGAATATTTCGCAGATGTAGCGGAACCCTTTTCGTAAAACGTCTGTTACACCTCGCTTGCTAAGTTCACTGCTCAACTTATTGAAGAACTTACGCTCTTCAAATTTGTTGCTGAAACAGGCTGTATTTATGGTTTTTTGTTTTTGGGTGTCGAGTAAGAAACGCTTCACTCGCTCTACGTCAAGGGCGTAGTCCTTGACGTAGTCTTGCGAGGTTCCTTCTTCATAACCTTGGTGGTCATGAAGGTAACTAACGAGTGTGGTTTCCAAATCTGTTTCTGATATAGGGCTGGGCATAAAGTTTCTTTTTTAGATTTCAGCTTTTAATTCATTGTATAAATCTACTGGTCCTAAATGCCAATACAGTGTACTTGCGGTGGATAATTTTTTGTACAACTTTGAATGATATATGCGATTTAGACACTCTTGCAGAGTGAAACCATAATCATCTTGCAAATATTTCACTAACCAACTGATTTTCCCTGGCAAAAGCAGATGTATGTTGTTTTGATTTATTTGAAACATATTACTTTCCTATTTTAATTGCTTCAACAAAATGTAGGGTAGACAATGCTTTTTCGGTGTGAAAAAGGTATTGGTCTATCAATTTGTAGGTCTTGAGTTCACGAATAAGTGTCTCAACACTAATTGCTCCACTTTCATACAAACCAAATTGTAGGTATACTCGATCGTTTGCTACTGGACCATATACTATGTCATAATCGTGGGTAAAACCTTTTTGGGTTCGATTAGCCATGACAAATTCTGCCCACTCCTTCGTTGGCTCAGAAAATAAAAGACATTTAAGATCTTGTATTTTTCTGTCGTCAAATTCATATATGTTGACGTAGCCACCATCGGATTCTTTTTCACGCATACGCCTTTCTACCCACTCCTTTGATTGTTGTTCGGAAGTAGTGGTGTAAAATCCTTTTCCATAATCCAACAAGCGGTTGGGCTGAAGTATCATGGGATGTTCTACGATTTCTAAACTACCGTGGTATAACTTCATTTTCTTTCTTTTTTCTGATTTCAATAAACTCGTCTATCTCGTCTATCAACCATTGACGACCCTGGGTATGAAGAACATCATAAAACTCGCTAAGATACTCTACCAAACCATACTTTGAGAATAGGTCTAGCACTTGTTCTCCTGTCAATCCTTTGGCTGCACCATATTCTTCTATGCAGAATGCAACGAATAGGGCTACGTCTTTTTCGTTCTTGCTCATTGTTGTTCTCCTTTCTGTGGCTCTGCCACACGTATTTGACCTGTCACCACATCGCTTATCAAGCGTTGCTTGAACTCTTTGAGATAGTCGATCTCTGATTGAAGGTCGGCGATGTATTGGTCTATTTTTTGAAGTTTTTTATCTATGTAGTCTACTATGGCTTGTTGTTCGGAAAGAGGAGGAACAATAAAAGGAATACTTTTCAAAGCTATTGGTGACAAATCCCATTGGTCAACCCTTATACCCTTAGAATATTGTGTAAAAAAAGGTATATAAGCTTTTGAACGTATTGCCATAGAGAAATATTTTTTGCAAGGGAAATCTAAATCACATACATAGTATGCAGGACTTACAATTCCATCGTAGTCAGAAACTCCATAAGATCCCTGCCATGATTTCATTTTGTTTATAACAAATTGCCCTTTCTGAACAAGCTTGTAACCATTTAAATCATCAGGTATGTAATTGTGATTTTCTTCTTTTGACTCAATATTACGTTCAATAACTCCTTGTTCTCTTGTCACAGATAAAAGGATCTTGTCTGGGTATCCTTTAATAGATACAAGTTTTATAAAGTTTCTCAATCGTTTTACTTCCCAATGCTCAGGAATCATACCAATCCAAGGAATGCCCGAATCCTTCATTGGAGCATTCGGGTTCAATCCTTTGGTTACTACATTTGCAATCTCTGATTGCTTTAAACTTTCAAGCAGCTCTCTCTCTCTCTCTCTCTCGGTAACATATTGGTCAATTTTTGAGGTTTTATCTTTCAAATAGGCAACTATGGATTGCTGCTCGGGGAGGGGAGGAACTGGTATTTGAATGTTCTTCATTTCACTATATCTTGTAGTCCACAAATCAGCAACTATTCCACGCCCTTGTCGATAGTATTCTTCTATATAATCATTGCTACGAAGCATATAATGAACGAATTCTGGGCTAATAGCAAATGGCTTAAGAACTATATTTATCAAAGAAACAGAACCATTATAGTCAGATATGCCACAAGAACCCTTTCTATCAGAACGTGAATTAACAACAAAGTCTCTTTTAAGAACTTTTTTGCGATTATCACCATTATCCGTTTTTACAGCTGTTTCTAACTGTGGAAGTATTCCTGCTTTGGTAACCGATAAAGGTTCGTATAATTTGTCCGAGACTTTCTCTCGTCTTTCAATGAAACATGACCGAATTTTTTTTATTTCCCAATGCTTCGGCACCTCACCAATCCATTGTACACCGCTAGCCTTATAAGCATCATATCTTTTCATACAAACTTTTAATTTTAGCGGTTATACATTCAGAATGTCTGCAAGTACGCCCTTTAGTCGGCTTTCAATGCTTTCAATGTCTGTTGTGATGTCGGCTATGGGACGTAACTCTACGGGTTTATAAAAATACTTGGTGAACGAAAGCTCGTAGCCTACTATTACTTTTTCAAGCTCATAGTAAGCATCGGGGGCATAAGGTAATACTTCCTTCTGCATGAATGCATCTATTCCTCCAGGGTAGCGCAATGGCACTTGCTCTACATCGCGAAGTAAGGGGTCGGGCGTATCTTCTACGGCAACAGCCGTTTCGTCACGCTCGGCTATAATGGTCTGAAGTTTTTTCAGTAATCCCTTGGGTAACTTCAAGGCTTTGGCATACTGATTCCAATCATTCAAAGGAACATCTTCTGATACGTTCTCCATCGCTTTCTTTACACGCTCCTTTTCTGCTGCTTTCAAGTTTATAGCACCATCTACATCGGCATTAGGGATAACACGCAAACGAAGCGGACGTTCTACTGTCACATTGTAATAGCCAAACTCTTCATTGGGGAAGATTTTGCTTTGCGAGGTCTCTGTGAAATCCATGAACAATTTCATGATTTCTGCACGATTCTCTTCATTCGTTTCACAGTTCTTCTCACCCAAATTCTTACGAAGAGGTGTTTTTATTGCTGTTGCATCAATGAGCTGCACTTTTCCTTTGCGACGTTCTTCTTTGCGGTTGCTCAGCACCCAAATGTAGGTGCCAATACCTGTGTTATAGAAGTCTTTTTCGGGCATGGCTACAATGGCTTCAAGCAAATCGTGCTCAATAATGTATTTGCGCAAATTGCTGGCGCCACTTCCAGCGGCTCCAGTAAAGAGTGAGGAACCATTGTGTACTTCGACAACACGCGAACCTATGGGGGTGTCGTTTTGCATTCGACTGAGGTTATTAGCCAAGAACATCATCTGGCAGTCTCCAATATCGGGTAAAAAAGAGGTGCGCACTTCTTCATCGCCATCCCTTTCTACGGCATAAAAACGTGGGTCGTCAAACTTATCTTTCTCTTTGTCGGTTAATCCCTTGTTCTTTAGGTCTTCTTTCCAAGGTGTGCCAAATGGCGGATTGGAGATGCAGAAGTCATACTTTTCTCCTGCATGACCATCTTGTGAGAGTGTTGAGCCAAAAGCTATGTATTCGCGCATGACGCCACCGCCAATTGGATAGTGAAAGGATTTCATCTTACCCGAAATCATTAGGTCTGCCTTGGACGTTGCATAGGTGTCGGGGGCTGACTCTTGACCAAAGATATTGATGGTTACGCTCTTGCCACGCTCTTCTGCAATCTTTTCTATGCGCTCCTGGGCTATGGTCAGAATACCGCCCGTTCCGCAAGCACCATCATAGATATGATAGGTGTTGTCTGTTATCTTATCTGCAATGGGTAGAACTGCCAAGTCTGCCAGCAATTTAACGTAGTCACGTGGCGTAAAGTGTTCACCAGCTTCTGTTACATTGTTTTCTTCATTGAATCTTCGAAGCAATTCTTCAAACATTGTACCCATCGTGTGGTTATCTAGCGCGGGTAAACGCACCGTACCATCTTCATTGAGTACTGGCTTTGAACTGAGGTTGATGCTATCGTCTGTAAACTTCTCAATGATACTTCCTAGACGCCCAGTCTCTGTCAAATTGTCTACTACTTGGTGAAGGTGTAATTTTTCAATAATATCAAGTACATCCTGGCTAAAACCATTTAGATAAGCGATGAAATTTTGCTTCAAACGTTGAGGATCTATCTCACTCTTCAAAGTTTTCAGTGTAAACTTTGAAGTGTTATAAAACGGATAGCCTGTTATATTATAGAGCACCTGATCTTGGTTATTGAGGATACCTGCTTTATCAAGACGTTCTTTCATTTCTACCACTTTGTCCTTAGTGGGTTCAAGAAGAACGTCTATTCTGCGGATTACCATCATGGGCAAGATAATTTTCTTGTATTCGCCTTTATCAAAAGCATATACAAGAACATCTGTGGCAATGTTCCAAATGAATGAAACGAGGGCGTTAAATTGTGATTGTTCCATTTAGTATATCATCTTTCTTTTTCATCGGTAATAAGATCTTTCAAATCTACCGATAAAAGTTTTGATATTTCAAGTAATGTTTGCAAGTTGGGTTGTGAGCGATTACATACGTATGAGTTTACAGTGCTAAAACTCTTTCCCAATTGCTTAGCTAGCCATGTTTGGCTAATGCCTTTTGACTCTAATATTGTCTTTATGCAATTTAGCTTCATATATTTATCTAATTATATGTGACAAATATAGAGAATTTTATTAGTATACGCAAATAGTTGAAACCTTAATTTATAAAAACTTTTAGATTGTTTGTAACTGATATGGGAATGAACAGACAAACTGTCTTTTTTTACTTAAAGTATAGCTCATAGTTTTGCACTAAAAATGCAAAGTTGGTGCAAAATGAATACTATCAAACTCGTTTGATTTGCTGAATCACAGCCCAGCTTCGCACAATTGCAAAAACTATGACCGATTTCAATTACTTACACATAACAGGCGTGAACGATCTGCCCGGCTATCATGCCGCGGCAGCGTTCACCACCAAGAGCAGCGAAGTTTTCAAGGAAGCGGAGGAGATTTCACCGCGCCATGTGAGCGACAAGGTGAGCTATATGCCTTGGGGAGCGGACGACCAGATGCCGTATGACATTATCAATCTGATTGAGAGTGATGAGACACTGAGCACTTGCCAGATGTTCAATGCAGAAGTGTGCTATGGATCGGGACTGGTGTACCAAACTGATGAAATGTGCAAACAGAAAGTGGTGAACGAGGTGGAGGAGTTCTTCTTGGATAATGACATGGCGAGTTATTTCCTCGGCGTTTGCCAGGATTTCAAACACTTCGGCTTTGCCGTGAGCGTGATAATTTTCAATGAACAAGGCAACAAGGTGGTGAGGGTGCTGCGCAAGGAGGCTTGCTATGTTCGCTTTGCCCCTGCCAACAAGGAGGGTGTGATACCACAAGTGTTGTACGCGAATTGGCGTAACTCGGTGCGGGCGGAACAGGTGGAGGTCATCCCACTGCTCAACCCGCAAAGTCCTTGGACGGACTTGCAGGCACAGGTGAAAAAGGGCAAACGCAAGTTTGCCGTGGTCAGCCGTGTGCCGACGCCTGACAGCACGTATTATCCCATTCCTTATTATGCCTCGCTTTTCAAGGGCAAGTGGTACAACATCAAGCAACTCATTGGGGTGGCAAAGGAAGCGAAACTGAAAAACTCGGCACCTATCAAGTACCACATAGAGATTGCCAAATCGTTTTGGAGCAATATCTTCAAAGCGGAGGGTATTACTGACCGCGTGAAGCAGCAGGAGCGCGTGAATGAGGAAAAGGACAACATCATCAATTTCCTCACGGGCATGGAGAATTCGGGCAAGGTGCTTTTCTCGGAGTTTTATGTGTCTCCCAATGGGGAGGAACAGCATGATGTGGTGATTAACAAGATTGAAACGGACAAGGAGGGTGGCGACTGGGCTACGGACATCATCGAGGCGGTGAACATGATGTGCTTTACCATGCGCGTGCACTCAAACCTTGTGGGTTCTGTGCCGGGCAAATCGCAAACGAACAATTCGGGCAGCGACAAGCGCGAGCTTTATACGATTGCACAAGCTTTGCAAAAGCCGTATCACGACCTTTTGTTTAATGTGCACCGACTGATTATAAGGTTCAACAGGTGGGACGGGGCTTATCCCGACTGCCCGTTTATCCAGCTTACTACACTCGATGAAAATAGGGACGCAAAGCAGGTAAGCACAGAAGAGTAACTTTATAACCTCATAACCTAAAACCTCAAAACTACTATGTCTCTGTTGATACCCGATAACAATGTGCTTCTGCAATTCGTGCCGAATGTGCTGAAGTCGGTGCAAGGCGAAACCTTGTTCTTTGATAAAATTGCTCCGCACTTGGAGGTGGCGGAAGCGTGGCTCACGACCACGTTCCTCTCTGAGGCAGTCCTTACGGAACTGCTCTCTGTTTCAGAGAATGCGAACAACAAGTTGTTGCATTACGTGCGTATGGCTGTGGTGGCAGAAGCCATGCTTCATGCCGTGCCACAGCTGGATTTGGTGCTCACGCCAAATGGTTTTGGTGTTGTTTCAAACACCAATATAGCCCCAGCCAGCAAGGAGCGCGTGGAACGCTTGCTCCTGTCGTTGGAGAAAATGCGTGATGACACGCTTTCTATCTTGCTTCCCTTGTTGGCAAATACGGAAGCATGGGCGACAAGCGACCCATGCCAATACTTTGAGCAAACGCTTTACCCGTGGTTGGATCTGCCTCAGAAACTCGGCAGCACCGACCACATTTGGCAGCGTTACCAGGAACTGCATTCTAAACTCATCGCCATCGAGGAACGATTGGCGCATGATTTCTTCTCCTGTGAACTTTTGGCGACTCTGCGCCAAGCAGAGCTATTGGGCAAATGGGGCGAGACCCCATCTGCACCACACTACAAGCGTGCCTGGAGGCATATCTTCGCAATAGAACTATATATGCTCCGCGAGGACGAAGTCCCTGTGCCATCGTGCATAGAGGTCGTGAACTCCCTCCGCAATGCTCCCGATGGAATTTTTGAGGAGTGGAAGCAGTCGGAAACCGCCAAACTCTTTGAAGACCATGGATATAAAAACAAAAAAGAGAGTGGAGGGTATTTCTTCTGAAAATCAGATGCGCTTCGCAAAATAATTGTATTTTTGCAAAAGCAAAACAAAATATATGGAACAATTCAAATTCGATTTTTTCAAAAAGGAGCACAGCAGTCAGACCATGAATGTTGTCACACTCTCCAAAGCAGAATGTGATAAGGTTTTTACCTCGTTTTGTTCGGCATATAATATGGAGAAACAAGAGCGAAACCAAGTCTTTGACATTATTCAAGATAAGGGCATCCCGGTAAACTTCACAAACGCAGAAGAGAAGAATTTTGATTTGTCTTGTTTAATATCCGAAAATTGCAAGAGGCCGTTGCCCACACATCTTTATGTATGTTGGGATTATTTTTATGCAATAGACCGTTTTGACTTTAATGATATCGTTAAATATTTTAGTGATATATGGTATCCATCAGTTGATGACATAATAATTTTTGATGACTCATATAAAGTTTGTATGATGATAAGACACGATGGCGTAATTTATTTATTGAATAAAAAACCTCAGAAATAAGAAACAAATACAACGTTTCGGGTATTGATAGTAGTCTTCTCTCGTGTAACAAATTATGAATTAACATGGAAGCAACAAGATGTTTTACTTCACTCCTTAAACTCTTTATTTGGATAACAATTTTTCTTATTTTCTCCTGTTCACCAAGTAGAAAACACAAATTGGAAATTTCTGCCAATATATTGTGCGGAGAATGGAGTTTAGAAGGAGGAGAAAAGCGGGTAAATTATCCCGAAATTGAGTTTTGCAAGGATAGAACTGCTGTACTTTATTCACAAGCAGATACTATATATCGATTTACATTTTACACAAGAAATGACACGTTGTTTCTTGTTGATGTTTATGGAAAGAGATATGTAAATAGGATTAAGAAACTTACCAACAACACCATTGTTTTTGATGGCATAGCAGATGTTGACAAGGAACAAACGTATAAAAGGTAGATGTCTTTTCCCCAACCCAAATGCTTCCATACTTTCGCGGTATGGAAGCATTTTCTATATCCCTGCCCAAGTCATGGTCGGAACTGTCCGACCAGCAATTGCTGTTTTTCTTCCGACAAGTCGCACGCGATTTGCCGATGAATGAGGTGTTAGCCCTTTGCGTTTGCAAATGGGCTGAAATTGTTGTGCTCTGTCGTGCAGACAAACACTCCTGTTTGGTCAAGGACAGGAAAAGCAAACGCCAAGTGGTGCTTGCCGATTGGCAAGTCACTTTTGCTGCGCGACAACTCGCATTCTTGGAGAACTTTGCTCCCATGCCTGTGCGCATTTCTGTCATTGGCGGTGCATCGGCAGTTGCTGCCGATTTGCAAACCGTACCTTTTGAGGATTATCTCGCTTGCGAGAACTATTACCAAGGCTTCCTGCACACGCAAAGCATGGAATGCCTTGCGGAGATGGCGCATTTGCTTTATCCGAAACTTTCGGACAAAGCTTGTTTGGAGAAAGCAGAACTGCTTTCTGTATTCTATTGGTTCGCTTCTGTCAAAGCGAACTTCACCCGTATGTTCCCACATTTCTTCACCAACATACCCCAAGAGAAAAGCAATCTCTTGGGGAGTGCTGATTTGGGGGTCGGAGAGGAACTACGACAGGCGATGAACGCACAAATCCGTGCGCTCACAGGAGGCGACATCACCAAGGAAGCAGCCATTCTGCAAATGGACTGCTGGCGTGCCTTGACGGAGCTTGATGCCAAGGCACAGGAAGCACAAGAACTACGCAATCAACTTAAATAAAAAAGCCAAAGCAAATGCCTTGGCTGGAATGGGGGACGTGTCCCTAAAGGGATTAAACGCTCCCCCCACATCGCAAAGATAGTAATAAATATCTAATCATGTCACCTTATGAAATCAAATCTCAACTGGAATGCCACGGCATTCTTTCAAAACTTGGTTGCCCGCAACAAGTTCGCCACCACACAAGGCTTTGCCTTTGCCCGTGTGTCGGGCTTGGAAGGCTTTGAAGAAGCACTGCAAACCATGCAAAGCACCACGGCTTTTGTCTGCGTGAGCGACATGAGCCAGGGCTATATCGCACTCGCCAACACCCCACGCACGAGGCGCGTGAAAACCATATTTCTTGCCATGCGCCATGCCATTGATGACATGGATGCAAGGCTTGTTTGCATGGAAACACTTCGAGAGTTGTTCCGTCAATTCATGAGCCAACTCATTCTTGAACGGACACGATTAGAACAATCGTGCATTTATCTTGATGAACGTATCACGTTCAACGAGATGAACGAGTATTTCTTTTCGGGCTGCGCCTGTGCCTACTTCCAAATTGCTGTGGACACGTTTACGGATTTAAGATACAATGCAGATGAGTGGGAATGACCAAGAACAAGCCGCATTAAGGGAACGCGAAAAGTTCGTCACGGCTTTCAACGAAACCATGCTCAAAATATGGAAAGAGCAAATGACTTTGCTCGATGTCATTGACACAGGCGCCTTACTCGCTTCGCCCAAGTCGTTACCGCTCCGTGCCGACGGGCGGTTTATGGAACTCGGACTAAGTCAGTCTTTTTTAGAGTACGGACTTTGGCAGAACTTTGGTACGGGTAAGGAATTTCCCCGTGGCAACAATGGGGACATCGGCAGAGAACGCAAGCGCAAAAAGAAACCTTGGTTTTCTCGCAAGTATTATGCTTCTGTTATGAACCTAAGGGACTTCCTTGCCGATAACATGGCCAAAGAATTTGTGGGCGTGGTAGCCCAATCCTTGGACGACAAGTATCTCAGATACAATCACTAAATAGTTCGGAGTTTTAAGGTTATAAGATCAACTCTGCAAGCATTACTGACTTTATAACCTCATAACCTCCAAACTTAAAACTCAACTTATGAACACGACAAACATAACCAAGCAAATCACGGCTTTTCGGGCATTAAGCACCGAAGCCGCCATCACCCCCGAGAACTTGGGCGTGATATTGCAAGCCCTGGCAGACTTGCTCACTGCTGCCGCAACAAACACGGACTTGCAGTCCCTCACAGCTTGGAAAGCCAATCTTCTGAAACTCTCCACGCTATTGCAGAGCATCAGCCTCGGAACTGTCGGCACAGACAAGGTCTGTCTGTCCGTCATTCAGGGCAACCCCTCAAGCGGTGTGCTGCAACGACAGGCAGACAATATAATCCTCAAAGCCGCCACCACCGCACAAGCCGGGGTGATGTCCGCTGCACAAGTGCAGAGCCTTACAAGTTGCACCGAGGACATGGCAAGGGCAAAGCTTGCCATCTCCAACTGCAACACAAACATCGCTGCCCTGAAAACTTGGAAAACCAAGTTGGGCGAAGCCAAGCAGGTCATTCAGCACTTCAAGTTGGGAGACGTGAACAAGGTGAGTGTGGCATTTTCTGCCACGCTCCTGAACATGGTCACGGGGGAACTGAAAAGCATCAACAATGCTTTTGCCCTCCCTGCCGCCACCTCTTCGAGTGCGGGCGTGATGACCGCTGCACAAGTGCAGCAGCTCAACAAGTATTATGACCACGTCTGCACCATCGACAAGGCGGTGTCCGCTGTCACAGACACCATAGCCACTTCCCTTGCTTATACAGGCAGTTCGCGCGTGCTGGCGGCAAGCAATGCCGCAGGCACGCAACTGTTCAGCGTCACACTGCCTATGGCTACGGCAAGCGTGCCGGGATTGATCACCACACGTGCCGTGACCGATGTGCAGAAAGCCTTGAACACGCGCGTCAAGGAGTTGGGTAATTTCTTGGAAGAGACAGCTGCGCTCAATGCCTTGCGCGACCCCTCAATTTCGGGCAATGCCGAAATAGTGGTGGCGCACCTCACGTACCAGAAGCACATGAGCATCACGCTCATTCAGAACATCGAGAACGACTACTGCCGACAAATCATATTCAATCATGCCAAGGTGTTCCAGCGTGCCATCTACTTTACGGGCAGCGACCGCAAGACGATAAGCTATGCCGAGGACTGGGGCTGTCTGTTCCCTGACCGCATGGCATGGGACGTGAACACGAACAAGTACGTGCTCTCGCAGTTCGGCATGAAGTTCAATGCGCTTTACACGGACGCCATTCCGTTAGCCAGTTCCACAACGGACGGTCTCATGAGCAAGGGGGATAAAAAGACATTGGACGCCACTTCAACAGACTTGGTAAACCTCTACAACATGATCATGACGCTTGGCGAGCGCGTGGACGACTTGGAAAACAAGATGAAAACAGTTCAGACAAAACTGAACGCTTGATAATACTTACCTAAATGTAACGAACAATGACTAAACCCAAAGTAAGCATTCAATTTTGGTCCGCCCTCGCCATGCTCGTAGGCGGCTATGCCCTTGCAGTCGCAGGGTTCATCACACCGCCCAAAGGCGAAATCTCGGACTCTGTCCTGTGGATTTTCTCGCAATGTCTCATCTATGCTGGCTCAATCTTTGGAGTAAGCATTTACTATGGTCGTAAGGTCACACAATTGCAAGACAAGATTGGTGAAACAATAGACAAGGCCATCAAGGAGGAGGAACAGAAGTTGAACAATTCTAACACTAAATCTCATGCGTAAAATCACCGAAATCATCATACACTGCAGTGCCACCCCCGAAGGCAAGGACTTCACGGTGGAGGACATTCGTCGTTGGCACTTGGCACGCAAGTTTGCCGACATCGGTTATCACTATGTCATCTATCGTGACGGCAGCGTCCACAAGGGACGTGCCGAGAACATAGCTGGCGCCCATTGCCTGGGGCATAATGCCAACAGTATTGGCATCTGTTACATTGGTGGTGTGGCCAAGGACGGAAAAACGCCCAAGGACACACGCACGCCACAACAGAAGCAGGCACTTCGCCAACTCGTGCAGCAGCTTCAGTTCGTTTACCCCCATGCAACTGTGCATGGGCATAATGAGTATTCTAACAAGGCTTGCCCATCGTTTAACGTTCAAACAGAGTTATGAAGCCCTTTGTCTTTCCCATAATCATGTGGCTGTGCCTACTCACTTCGTGCCGCAGTACGCACAAAGTCACAAGTACGAACACGTTTGCCACGGACTCCGCTGTACAGGTGCAGCGGCATCAGTGGCAAACGTCACGCATTGATTCGGTGTGGCGGCACACCGAACTTTTGTTCGACAGCTGCATCGTGAGCTTCGGGGTTGGAGCAGAGACTCCAACTATCGAAGCTCCCCATGCGCTGCAAGGTGCTTCTAACGCCAAGGCGCAAAAGACTTCCCGGCAAAAGCCGCAATCCATTCGTATCTATGGTGCACACCTTTCGTCAAGCCGAAAGGAGAGCACCAAGACAGAGGCAAGGGAGGAAGACAGCCTCGCTGCGACTCGGCAATCTTCCGCCAACATGGTTCAGCAGAGGGAGTCCATGGCGAGACCATGGACTTTTCCTGTCAAGTTAATCTTGACCTTGGTATTCCTTGCAGCCTTAGCTGCCTTTTGGTGGTGCCATCGTCGTAACTCCGATGCTTGAATTTCTTTAATGGGCTAAACACCTTTTCATGCTTCAAAGGAGATTAGCCCACGTTTTAGCGGAAAGGCTTCTCAGGGTTCAAAGCCATTCCGTTCAAGCCCGATCCACCCTTTCATACTTCAAGGGAGGTTGGGCTTCTTTCATGCGCGGACCTACTTTTCATGCTTCAAAGTCAGTCCGTCAAGCCGACATCACCTTTCTCGTACCTCGAAAGAAGATGCAGGCTCTATTGGTGGCGGACAGGCTACGTGCCTCGCCAGTCCGTTTTACCGCACAGCGTGCCTTTTTTAGGCAACAAAGCGTGTTGTCGTGCTATGGCGGACAAGTCCGCTAAAACACGACAACACACTTTTTATGCCCGTCAGCGGTCGTCTGAGTACGTGCCTTCAAGTGCCTAACGCTATGGCAGATTAACATCTGCTAAAGTGTTAGGCATTTTTCGGCACGCACACTGACGGATTACCGCCCGTTCGCGGTGGCGC
>OLPC01000480.1_pt1 | contig 39870 bp, 35 predicted proteins | sample 1672341 | NCBI WGS metagenome assembly OLPC01 (sample SAMEA3136673, study PRJEB25190) | human gut metagenome | reverse complement strand
CACGATAATTTGCGTCAATAACTCAAAAAAGCACTTGACAAAACGCTTCATGGGGTACCGCGGCGGACATTGCGCCGTTTCTCCATGAAAAGGCAAGTGAGAACATCCCCCTGACGGCCACAGAGTCCCTGAGCCTTGCCATGAAGATGCCGGTAACAGCGGAGAACAACTACAACCGCAACAAAAACGTCATTGTGTTCGGCCCCTCTGGCTCCGGCAAGAGCTACAGCGTGGCAGGTCCGCAGCTGCTGCAGTTTAACAGCAATTATGTACTCAGTGATCCGAAGGGCGAACTGCTTGACACCTACGGAAATGTTCTGGTATCGCAAGGTTATGATGTGAAAGTGTTCAACCTGAAGGACCGTGACAAGTCCGACCACTACAATCCGTTTGCGTATATCCATGACACGGATGACATTGTGGTTGTTGCCAAGAATCTTATCAAAAATATGAAAGAGGACCCGCGCCAGAAAAACACAGCCGACCCGATATGGGAAGAAGGCTCTACTTCACTGCTGGAAGCGCTGCTTGCCTATGTGTATTTTGAGCAACCACCTGAGATGCACAATATGAACAGTGTAATGGAGCTTTTTGTGCTGATGCAGCATCGTTACGGACCACAGGGACGCAGCCAGTTGGACGATATATTCGAAGACCTGGCTATGGAAAAGCCTGCGTCATTCGCAGCGCGCCAATATGGACTGTACCATATGGCACCGGACAAAACCGCACAGAGTATTGATGTATCTCTCGGTATGCGTATGAGTGCGTTCAATATTCCTTCCATCATGAAGATCTGCGAGGATGACACCATCCATCTGGAAGAGCTGGCCAGCGACAAAAAGGTGGCGCTGTTCGTTGTCACACCAGACACCACCACAGCCTATAACTTTCTGGCAGCGGTCATGTTCCAGCAATGCTTTCAAATTCTTGTGCATACCGCAGACAATCGTGAGGATCACTGCCTGCCGCGCCATGTGCGGTTTCTCTTAGATGAGTTTCCGAACATCGGCATGATTCCGGACTTCCAGATTCTGATCAGCACCATCCGCAGTCGTAATATCGGATGTACCCTGATTTACCAGTCAATCGCACAGCTGAAATCTCAGTACGGTGATGACTGGGGCACGATTCTGGAAAACTGTGATTCAGAGCTTGTGCTGGGTGGCGGCAACAACCCGGAGTCGTTGGAGTTTTTCGGTAAACAGCTGGGCAAGCGGACCATCGAGGTGCTGAACACCACAGAGAACCTCGGCGCACAGGGCTCCTTTTCCAAGAACTATCAGGTGGCCAGCCGTGATCTGATGACACCGGAAGAAATACGCACCATGCCGCGAAATCGCTGTTTATTGATGATTTCCGGTGTTGTGCCATTTTACTCTTACAAGTTTGATCTTAAAAAGCACCCTAATTACGCATTGGTAGAAAAAGAGGGGCATCGTCCCTTCGACTACGAGAGGCGCGCAGAAAACAACTTTGCGGCCTTTATGAAAAATGTGCAGGAAATCAACAACATCGAACTCGACGATGACGAGTCTGACACATAATCAGAAAGAAGGAAACTCACATGGAAATGGTATCTACAATCACTTCTCTTATCACGAATGTTGTCAATTTTGCAGGTGGTCTGCTGCTGCTCTTCGGCGCAGTCACGCTGGGCACGAACCTGAAGGACCATAACGGCCCCGGCATCAGCAGCGGTGCATGGTCGATTGCAGGCGGCGTGCTGATCATTGCCGTTGCTACCTACTTTGGCACGCTGACGGTCAGCTGATGGGAGGTATGCGCTATTTTTGAGGATACGATACGAAGCCAACTGGCGGGCATTTCGGCCACCGTAAATGCTATGGGGCAGAACTCCGGTCTGCTGAGCAGTCTGGCCGATTGGAACAGAACACTGGCCGGCTATGCAGATTCTATCAGCTCCGGCGTAGTCATGCCGATTGCACTTACCGTTCTGGCACTTTTTATGGTTTTAGAACTGTACAATTTCACCCAGACCATTGCGATGAACGGCGGCAGTACAGCTTTTACGATTCAGCAGGTGGCGCTGGTCATGCTGAAAATCACGCTTTGCCGCTGGGCTGTTCTACACTCCACGGAAATTCTAAATGCGATGTTTGAGGTAGCGGCCACGGTGACAAACGGCATAGCCGGTTATGTAGGCAGCGGACAGGTCAACACCGAGGTCGACATCGAAAACGCAATCAGTGCACTGCCGGGCGGCATCGGTAATATGCCTGTGGCCATGGAGCTCATGGTCGTAAGCTGGATGCTGCGTCTTGTCAACATTGTGATCAATACCATCGTTGCGGCCCGCTTCATTGAGCTGTACGTTTATAATGCCCTGGCTTGCCTGCCAATTGCCACGCTCTGCTATCGGGAACTGCACGGTATTGCTGTCAACTTCCTGAAAAACTACATGGCGGTGGCTCTGCAAGGGGCCGTTCTCTATCTTGTCATTGGCTTCTACCCTGCCCTGACAGCTTCCTTGGGCAGTGGCGGTGACATTACCGAGCAGGCCTGGGCTATGCTGGGCAAATCCGTTATTCTGCTGGTGGCCGTGTTTATGAGCGGACGATTCACCAAAGCCATCACCAGCGCCATTTAATGGAGGAGTTCACCTATGCTCTCAATAAAAACCAATCTCGAAATCACGGAATATCACGAGAAATTCTTTCTCGGGCTTTCACTGCGTCAGCTGGCCTGCTTTGGTGTCGCTGCCGTGCTGGCCATAGCAAGCTGCTTCGTTTGTTTGCAATGGCTTCAGCTGGATATTCAGCTGGTTTCCTACATTGTTATGGTAGAAGTCTTACCCTTTCTTGGGCTGGGCTTTATCAGCCATAACGGGTATCCGTTTGAAAAGCTTGTAAAAATCTACTGGGCATGGTACTGCGGCCCCGCCGAGGTCGCAGTCTGCCCCCGTCAGGAGAAAAATTATGTTTTTACCAAAAAAGCACGCCGACTTGCCCATCGAGCCGAGTGTGTTGGAGTCTTTGCGCGCACAGGAGAAATCGTTAAAACGAGAAAAAAAGAAAGCCGCCAAAGAACGGCGGCAGCACGCAAAGCAGTTAAAGAAAGCCAAAAAGCATGCAAAAAAGCGCATTGCCGCACGCAAAGCGCCACAGAAAGCCAGTGACTGCCTGCAATACCTGAGTATGTCGCAGGATGGCATCTGCGAGGTGGAGCCGGGACTTTTCTCGATGACGATGGCGTTCACCGATGTGAACTTCCAGATCGCTATGTTGGAAGAGCAAAAGAACATTTTTACGAAATACAGTGAGTTTTTGAACTACTTCGACCCTTCACTGCATCTGGAGATCAACCTTGTCACCCGCAGCATGGATGAGGAGCAATTCCGCCGCGACACTTTCCTGCCGCTGCGTGGGAATGACCGTGACCGCTACGCCGAGGAGATGAACCAAGTCGTGGCGGAAAAAGCACTGCGCGGTCAAAATGGCCTGATTCGTGAGAAGTACGTCACCTTCAGCCTGCACGCCGAAAATTACCAGCAGGCGAAAGAGCAACTGGAAAACCGTGCTGCAGATATTGCCGATCACTTCAAGCGTATGGGCAGCAGTACACGCATCTTGTCCGGCATTGAGCGTCTGAGCCTGTTACAAGGCATCATGCGGCCCAATGAGGAAATGAGCTTTTCCTATGACTGGCTGCTGGCCGAGCATGACCTTACTACGAAGGATTTTATTTCACCCAGCTCTTACAACTGGCACCCGGAGCATGACGACTCGCGCGCCGTTTACCGTGACCGCTATCAGTTTGGCGATAAAATCGGCAAGACAATGTATCTGCGGGGCATAGCACCGGAAATGAAGAATGGTTTGTTCTCTATGCTATCGGAACTTCCGTTTGACCACGTCATCACAATGCATGTTGACGCTATGGACCAGGCAGAAGCCGTCCAGGAAATTGAGAAAAAGCTTGCCTATATGCACAAGGAAGAATACGATGCCATTGCCAAAGCACGCGAGCGAAATATGCCTGCCAGCATAGCTGTGAGCTATGATCTGAAATCCAAAATGCACCACACAGAGCAGATGATGGATGACATTACAACCAAAAACCAAAAAATCTTCAAAGTCTGCATCCTCATTCACACCTATGGCGATTCCAATGCGCAGTTGGACGAGCGCGTGCGGCGCATTTGCAGCACAGTACAGCAGCAGACCTGCCGCTTCGACAGCATTTTGTATGAGCAGCGCAACGCCATGAACAGTATGCTGCCGCTTGGCAAGAAATGGCTCGGGTTGGAGCGCACGCTGGAAACCGTCAGCACGGCCATCTATGTGCCGTTCACCACACAGGAACTGTTCCAGCCGGGCGGACTGTACGAGGGCATCAACGCCCGCAGTAAGAATCTGATACTGTGTAACCGCAAGCTGCTGCCTGCCCCTGCCGGTATGGTGCTGGGCATGACCGGCTACGGCAAGTCTTTCTCCGTAATGCAGATGGTCACCAATATCATGCTTCGCTGGCCAGATGATGATATTGTTCTCATCGACCCAGAACAGGAGTACACGCATCTCGTTACAGCCATGGGTGGCGTAGTTATTGACATTTCCGCGTCCAGCCCCTCCCATATCAATCCCATGGATATCACAGAAGATTACGGCGATGATGAGGACCCCATCCGACTGAAAAGTCAGTTCTTGCAGAATTTCTGCCAGCTCATTCTACACAGCTCCGAATTGTCGCCCCAGGAGCGAACCTTTATTGATGTAGCTGCCGGCCTGACCTATCAGCGCTATATGGCAAATCCCAAGCGCGAGGAAATGCCAACGCTGCACGACTTTTATAGAAATCTTGCGCTGCAGGGAGAGGAAGCCAAGCCACTGCTTACGGCGTTGAAGCTATATGTAAGTGGCTCCATGGACCTGTTTGCCCACCAGACCAATGTGAACGTGCAGAATCATTGCATCTGCTTTAATACGGTCAAGCTGGGCAAGTCGATGCAGTCTATCGGTATGCTGACAGTGCTGGATCAGGTTTGGAACCGCATCACTCGGAACCGCGTGTTGGGCCGCCGCACCTGGGTGTTTACCGACGAATTCCAGCAGCTGCTGGGCAACAAGGACTGCACGGACTTTTACTTTCAGCTGTCCAGCCGCGCCCGCAAGTGGGGTGCGATTCTGACCTCCATCACCCAGCACGTGCGTTCGGTGCTGGACAACGAGGATGCGCGCCGTATGCTGTCCGACTGCGGATATATCAAGCTGCTGAACCAGTCCCCCGACGATGCCAACGATCTGGCGCGGCTGCTGCACATTTCCAACGAGGAAAAGCGGTACATCGAGAATGCAGAGGTCGGTAGCGGACTGCTGATCGTGTCTAAGACGGTGGTGCCCTTCAACAACGATTTTCCGAAGGATACCGAGCTGTTCAGGCTGATGGATACATCTCCTAATCGAAAGTCTTAATGCGTTATGCTTACACCAGCACATCTCTAAAAATAGCCTCACGGAGTCTGCCATGTCAGAACTATTCACGCAAAATTATAGCGACAAACCTTTATTCCATACCGATACTGACATATCGGAAAACCTGCACAATCAGGTAGATGAAGCATCAAACGGCGAGGAACTGCTGGATAATACTGAAAAGCAAGCCGAGTCGCTACTGTCGAATGACGATTATGTAAGTGAAACGAATAATAGTATTTCAGACGATAGCGATGATGCAGCAGAAAGCTTATCACATCCCGCCGAAGGCAACCGGAAATATATCACCGGTACCAACACGCCCCGTGCCAGCCGCAGCAATGCCTACTACGAACTGCTGTGCAATCAGCAAACAAACGGCTACCGCTCCCCTGCCATGCGCGGCACAACAGCCGCAGCGCACGGCATCACGAGTGCAAGCGGGCTGGTCAGCTATCAAGAGGACTTTGCCACCGATGCGGCGCAGGATGTCGGCGTACACGGCGCGGCGGCAGGGCTGATTTTGCAGGAGACCTTTCTTGGGACTGCTGTGGAGGACATCGGCATCCTGGGCAGCTATACTGTAAAGGGCATCAAGGATGTGCAAGACGGCACGCGCACTGCCGAGGAGGTCCTACACACAGGCGGCGACGTGCTGCGGATGGAGTTGGGAAGCTCTGCGGTACAAATCGGCTCTGCCGGTGCCAGGACGGCCTTGCATTATGCGGAGTCGTTCTCGACCAGTGCGGATGATTTTTCCGACCGCACACCGGGCATCATCAGTAATACAGGCTTTCAGGCCGGTCATAGCGTTATCAGCGTGGCACGGTTCTTTGCCCATCCTGTCAAAGCGCTTGTTTCTATCGGCAGGACGGCGCTTATTTGTGGCGCAATCGTTCTATTGTTGCTGATTATTGGGCTGCTAGGCCAGATGAGTGGTACTACAACGACCAGCGTGCTGTGTGCTGACAGGCCGGAGGATATTCAGCAGCTTATCGAAAGCATCAATACCTACCGCAATGAAGCTGCCACTGATGAGCTTCGCAGGGCTTTTCGTAACGATGTTGACCCCAACGGCAACCCCTACGGCTACGACACACTGACCGGCCAGCGCAGCAACAATATGCAACATGGCGTCACATGGAGCTACGCCAACGGCATCTACAATGACACTGCAGAGATCATCTCGATGGCCGCGGTCTATTATCAGCAGGATTGGCCCAGTTCACAGGAGCTTTCGGCTTTTACGGACAACGTACCTTTTACCCAATATTGCCGTGCCCTGACAGCTTACGGTATGGAAATTACCGCGCGGGAGTCAGCGCCCTACTCCTGCATCAGCTATGGCGGCTGCGTCAATGGCTACCGCAGCGAGGGCGAGACCGTGACCATCACAGAGTACCGATGCGAAACGCACACCTGTGCCCAAGGCAACGAAGAATGCGGGCACTACCGCAACGGAATATGGGAATGGAGCGATGACCACGCGGAAGGCAGCAGTCGCCCCGAATGGATTGAAGACGGTACACACGATGTGACCGTCTTTTTTCCTGTCATTTTCCCGGATGGGGCCACGCAGTCAGAGCTGTGCATCCTGCCGGATGACTACACCCAATTTGTCGATGGCAAAATTGCCGCAGAGGATTGCACCGGCAGTATCGTGCTGGATGAAAGTGCAAATCTCTACAAGGGCGAGCTGAACGATTGGTTCTATGCCCCGAACGAGCGCACCGCCACCTTTACAGTAGAGACCACCGACGGTGACGAAGTCATGACGAAGGACTATACCGTGACCTTTGCCAACGCAACCGCTATCCCATGGTGCCCCGGAGAACTGCACGACGGCCAGTACGGCCACTATGACCTGAACTGTACAATTTACCTGACCGGTTATGACCGCTATGCTGACCCGGAGACCGAAGCACCCAATGGTGCGGACGGGGGCATGGGCAATCTGAAGGCACTGGCCGAAAGCAGCAACGACGGTACGCTGACACGTACAGTCATCAAACAGGATCAGTACGGCAATGCGTATGCGGGCAATGCGGTCACTGCCCGCTTTACGAAAACTGTAACGCTGCCACCCGGCGCGGCGGGCTTCAAGGGCTGGTACGAGAACAGCGCGGACGCTTATGGCAATGTGGAATGGGCATCTCTGCTGTATCGCATGGACTGGGAGGCGCTGTACGGCGTGGCTGACGGCATCAAGTGCCGTTCCATAGGCTCCGCTTTAACTGCTGAAGAGCTGCAGGCATTGCTGGCCGGCCTGAACATTGACCCTGATACCGCGCGCGGGCAGGTCGTAGCCTTTGCTATCAGCTGCCAGGGGCACTTTGTGTACGGGCAGCCATCGTCGCTGCGCGGCGGCCCCGGCAATGCCAGCGTCGGGATGAATTTGGATTGTTCCAGTTTTGTACAGTACTGCTACTGGGCACAGGGGCTTCCGTTTGCGGCAGGTAATACAGCCGTCTATGGCCGCACCGGTGACTTGCGGGCAATCTCCCCTGCCGAGGTCCAGCCGGGCGACCTACGGGTCGTCTATGCCACTGGCGGTGAGCAAGGCCATGTGCAGATGGCGCTCGGCGGCGGCGCGTGGATCGAATGCTGTTATGGCTACGGCGTCTGCGTAAACATGTCCAACGCATGGATGGAGAGCCGCGGCTGCCATTACTTTACCTATGCCGGATTTTAAGGAGGCTTTTATGAAAAGAGTTCTGGCGATTTTGCTTTTTGTCCCGTTTGTCATGGCGCTGGCACCGCCCTGCCATGCAGCGGAAAACGGCGAAGTTACGGTATCCTTGGTAGATGTTCCCTCAGAGCTGCAGGAGCGTTCCGTGCTGGTCACGCTGGGCAACGGGCCCAACGATACGGACGCTGTTCTTGTAGTGCTGAACGGCTTGAACCAGTATAGCCAGACTGTGACGTTGCCGGAGGGCACCTATTACTGCAATGCCGCTGTTCAATACGACGCCCTAAACGATTGGCCGCTGCGCGAGGTTGACGACACCACCTTTTTGCAGGTCGAGGATGGTGGTCAGTACGAGCTGCAATATGAGTTTGCAGGTGAGAGTTGGTTCACAGAAGTAACCGGGCAGACACGCTATTATACGCCGCTACCGCTGCGCCAACCACCCGCCGACTATCAGCCAACAACGGCCCAGGTCAGCGCATACCTGACGGCACCAGTCGGCTTTTCTCAACACTGTATCGTCTACTTGCAGAACCTGTACAGCGGTATAGTATACGCGCTGGATGCATACGAATCCAACCAACTGGCCGCCGTTTGCACGGAGGCTGACAGCGGACTGTATGCGTTTCTGTCTGCCCGCGTTGCAGGCGATGCAGCGGAGCGCTACCAGTTCGAGTGCGAGCAGAAGGAGCTGAATACCGATGACGGCGCAAGCTTTCACCTGACGGTAACGGACATGAAAAATCCAGATGCCGAGTTGTGCACACCCAGCCGTGACGAGAACGCCGCTGTACAGCGCGCGGCAGCCTATAATGCACCGGCTACCGCTGCGCCGTCTGCGACGCCGACACCGGAGCCGACTTCTTCTCAACCTGTCCAGCAGAGCAAAAAGCCCTCAAATCCGTTCTGGAATGTGCTGGACTTTTTGCCCATCGTTTTTATCGGAGCCGGGCTGTTCTGGTTTCGCCAGAAGAACCGCCGGGGCGGCCCGAAGGGGTAACGTGAGCGAAAGCGAACGTTAGCAAGCATTGCATGTGTTTATACACACATGCCTCTTAGGGACACCCTAAAACCCGTTTTCCCGTAAGCTTCTTTAATTTGAAGCCAGACTTCCTTTGGAGAATTGTGCCAATGAAAAAGAATCGCGAGCGTTCAATAGGAAAGCTACTATACTTTACAGAACAAGAATTAGAAATAATCCAAAACAAAATGGTGGAATCTGATATGTCGAACTTTTCTGCCTATTGTCGGGAAATGCTGCTTACCGGCAAAGTCAAGCATTACGATTTTTCTGTTATAAAAGAAATCTCATCTAGCTTGAGTCATATCTCAGGTAACATTAACCAAGTAGCTAAGCGCTGCAACACGAATCAATCTGTTACCACCAACGATGTTGAGCAGTTGCGGCGTGAATATTTACAGCTGAAATCGCTCTATCAGGAACGATTGGTGAAAGCTCTGCGAAAGCTAGTCTAATATGTATGCAACGAAATATTATGCAAACCCCAAGCATGTCTTTCGCAAGTGGGCGTGCGAGAGTGGCTACTTGTTTTTGTCTGTTATTGAGGTATTTCGCCCGGCCCTGAGTGACAATCTTCACCTGTTTCTTACATAGAAGGAATCTACTATGGCTATCACCAAAATTCATGCGGTAAAAGTTCGGCTTGGCGATGCAATCAACTACATAGAAAATCCGGACAAAACCGATGGGCAGGAATTGATTTCAGGTTACAATACCGCCCCACAGACTGCAGTGCTTGATTTTTCCGTTACTGCAGCAATGGCACGCAAAGCACGAAATACAAGTGCGAAAAAACAAGGGAATCTTGCCTACCACCTGATTCAATCCTTTTCCCCGGACGATGCTGTCACGCCGGAGCTGGCCCACAAGTTAGGTCGCAAGCTTGCGATGGAATTTACCGATGGAAAATTCGAGTTTGTCGTTGCTACCCATATCAATAAAGATTCTATACATAACCACATTATTATCAACGCCGTTTCTTTTTATGATTACAAAAAGCTGCGCACTGTTCCCTACCGCACCGCGCAGCAAATCCGTAGTATCTCGGATCGGCTCTGTATGGAAGCACAGTTGTCCGTTATTAAAGATCCGCAACAGCTAGGCCAACTCTACCCCACTTACATACAGAAAAAACGCACAACCAGCAATCGCACTGAAGTCCGTAAGAAGCTCAACTTCTGCCTGGAGCGTGCCACCAATTATGCCCAGTTCCTGCAAATGGCACAGGAACTGGGCATTTCTGTTTGCCAGCATGGTAAGCATATGACCTACCTACCGGAAGGTGCGGGGCGTGCGATCAGAGATACATCTTTGGCTGATACCGACAAGTTTACGTATACCGGCCTCGTGGAGCGCTTAGAGGATAACGCTGCCGAACAGCTATTTATTCATGAACGCATAGCTAAGATACTTCCGAATGTCTCAACCTTTGCTGACTTTGCAAAGCTGATGCAGTCCGAGGGGGTTAAGATACGGGTAAAGAAGCAATCCGGACATCTTTTGTATAAGGCTGCCGACTTAGATGGCACATGGGTGCCTGCTGACGCTTTAGGAGATGGATTTACACTCGCAGGCTTAGAAAGTGCGATAAAGAATAAATCAGGAATCCTTGACACAAATCATAGTACACCGATTGCAGAGCTATATCAAGAATTGACTACAAACTATCCGCAGAGTTGTGATACATCTGTCAGACTCACGTCACGTCAGATATGTTCTGCCGGCAAGCGCGGTGTTCTGCTGCAAATCCATGACTCAAGTGGCAATCCGGCAAAGCTGATGATTGATAACAGCCATATTCATACGACTCCTGATGGGTCTGTATCTGCCGACATCGGCGCAGCTTTTTCATATGATATAACTTACGATGACGGCACACATGGCACAATTCGGGGCACTGATTTGATTCGACAAATCGATGAAGAAAATCTGACGCAGCCACTGATTGTAAGCTTGACCGCTGATCAGATCATGGCCATGAGCCTGCGCGGAGTGACAGTGCATTTGCCGCAATATCACATTGAGCGGCTATTCATTCCGGAACGCTATGTACAGCGAAATGTCGAGCAAGGAAGCTGTGCAATCAGTCTATATCCCGGTTGGCAGTATAGCTATGTACCAACCGGCAGCGAAAAGACGCGGAAAGCGATCAGTGGTGCTGATTTAGCGCAGTCGCTAGGAGGTGTGGTACAACTTAGCGCTTCTGAAAGCAGTTTGGCCCGTCGAGTCGCTAATGTGGAACGCCGTGCAGGAATTGCAAATGCCCAAGAGCTTGGAAAACTCTTGGGCAGCATGGCTGATAATGGTCTACATTCAGCTGCTGACTTTGATAAACAAATCAGTGCATATCAACGTGAAGAAATGAAGCTCCGCAACAAGATTGCAGAGCATCATTCCAAAAGCAAAACGTATGCAGCAACGGCTCATAATCTGCAGGTGTGCCGTACCAATAAATCTGTTTGGTTGGAGTATGCATCCAAACCACTTGCCCAAAAGGATACCTTCTGCAAGCAAAATGAAGCCGCCCTGCAGGCGTATAGCAGAGCGGCTTCACAACTTGATAAAATGGGGATTTCACTAGGTACTGAACCTGAAAAGGTAAGACAATTAGTTACAGAAACAGAAATTCGGATAGCTGATCTTATTGCTGAATTAGAAAAAGTTCGAAAATCAAATCGAGCCATACAGGAAGATAAGGAAAAAGTCGAACAGATTCAAGGTGTTTGTGACCTTACATAAAGACCACAAACTGCTCTATTCACATGTCCACAAATAGACCAAAACCGTGTCCAAAGCCAAGTGTGAAGGGGGGTGCGGACGAAATCCTGTACTCAAATGTGTAGGAGGCCAGAGATGTACAGTCTTGAACAAAGAACAGATGTTGGGGCTTTAGTGCGTGAAAGTGGGGCTATTTTCCCGACATGGTGGGGCTAAAACTCCGTGCACATGGGGCTTTCGGAGCGATTTATGCACAACGAATTAAAATCTGATGCTCATAAGCACTTGCGCAAAGCAAGTAGGACTTTGTATTTCGATACTTTGTATGGCATTCCAGGTTATGTAGCACCCCCTTAATCGACATGGAATTCCATAAGCCTCTTTTTAGAATCCGCTCAGAAAAATGGAATGTTATTTTTCCTGCAGCTAACCGCTTTTTCAGATATTCTTCTGATGCCGCGCCTAAAATAACAAAATCCCATGTGTCTGCTAGCCATTATATAAATGATTTCTATCAATAGGGGTACTCTGCACTGTTATCTTCTATGCTTATGTTTCAATTTTCTTAATTGATTCTTTCCATTCAGTAATATGCTATATGCCAATGCAGATTTTGCAAGAACAGCAAGCACCATTCTTTTTAACCTTGGCTGTGTTCGATTTTCCATAATCTTCGATACAAGCTTTCTGGACATTATTTTGCATTGTGAAACAGTCTCTCTATCTTTCTCATATTGAGCGGCTTCTCGCGTACTGCAAAGAAGCTTTACTGTTGACTCGATCCAGAGATAATTTCTTATTTCTTCCCTATATGTTCCTATTTTTGCAAAAGAACATTCCAAAGCCGGCATACGCTCAACAGCCGGTTTTGTATGTGACGCTGAATCTGATCTTTGATAATAGTAATAAAGTGAAGACGGTGTAAATACCACATTTTTTATCAGGCCATTCAGCAATAAAGTTTTTGTATAAATCGAGTCCTCCAAAAAAGCAAGGTTTTTATCAAATTCTACTTTTCCAATTGCAGCTTTTTTCACGATTTTGCAGACAGGACCTTTTTCAATTTTTCCGCTCGCAAATGCTTTTTCCGCACTCAACATTTCATAAGACGGTGTCACTTCCGGAAATGACTGTGGGTTTTCGCAGGTGTTCCAAGTCCACTTACAGCAAGAAGCCTCTGCATCTCTGTTTTCAAGCCCCTTAATTAAAATCTCAAAATATTTCGGATGGAGATAGTCATCTGCATCCACAAAAGAAATGTACTCTCCTTTAGCAAGTCTGACACCTATATTACGCGCTACTGAAACTCCTTTGTTTTCTTGATGAATGACACAAATACGTTTTTCAACTTTTGCGTATTCATCACATATTTGTGGCGATGAATCAGTTGAACCGTCATCTATCAATATTACTTCAAGATTTTTCCACGTCTGATTCAAAACGCTATCAATGCAGCGTTGCAGTACCCCCCCCCGACGTTATAAATAGGAATAACTACGCTTATTGTATTTTTATTCATATTGCTTTCTTCCCTCATAGCCTTACATCGAAAAGAACTTATCTTCCAGCATCAAGCACAGGCAGTGATAGATAGGCAGATGCAGTTCCTGAATCATATAGGTTTCTGTCTGCGGAGCCTTGATGCACACGTCACTCATGTCCTTCAGCTTGCTGTCTTTCGCACCAGTCAGACCGATGACTTTTAGTCCTTTTGCGTGTGCAGTGGTTGCAGCGAACAAGACGTTCTTGCTGTTACCGCTGGTGGAAATGCCAAGGAATACATCTCCGGCCTTGCCATAGCCGTTGACCTGCTGTGCAAAGCAGAGCAACGGTTCACAGTCGTTCATGTAGGCTGTGGACAACGCAGGATGCCCGTCCAACGCAATTGCTGGAAGTGCTCCCTGCAGGTTTTCAGCAAGAACGGAACCAAGTTCTTGATTCTCAGCCACAAGCTTTTCTGCGAAATCGGTTTCCGGCTTACGGGGCATTTTAAAGCCTTTCATCAACTCACCAACGATATGTTCGGCATCTGCCGCAGAGCCACCATTGCCGCCCACAAGAAGCTTACCGCCATTTTCATAGCATTCTTCCATCAGAAGATAAGCTGCAACAATGTCATCTTTTGCCGATTCCAAAGAAGGGTACCGTTCCACCAACAGGTCGATGTGTTTCATCAGTCGATTTTCCAGTTCACGCATTTTAGTAATCCCCCTCTTATTTAAGATATTGCTCCACAAAGTCCTTCAGAGACGACACCGTCACTGTCTGACCATAGGACTCGTTACCTATCAAGGCCGTCCGACAACCAGCATTTTGACCTGCCTTAACATCGTTCTCGCCATCGCCAATCATCCATGACTGTGCCAAGTCAATGTTGAAATCCAGAGCTGCTTTCAGCAGCATTCCGGGTTTTGGTTTACGGCAATCACAGTCAATCTTCAGTTCTTTGCGCTCCCCTTCATATCCCTTATGCGGATGGTGTGGGCAGAAGTAGATGGCATCCAGATATGCGCCCTCTTTGCCTAGAAGTGTCTCCATCTTGTTGTGGATTACTTCGAGTTCCTCAAAGGACACTTCACCACGGGCAATCACAGGCTGATTTGTAACGACAATTGCAAGGTATCCAGAGGCATTGATTTTCTTGATTGCATCCGCTACCCCATCCAAAAGCTCAAACCCATCAATATTCCGCAGGAAACCCACATATTTATTGATAGTGCCGTCCCGATCAAGGAACACCGCTTTCTGCTTGTTCTTCAGATTCTTACCGAAAACGCGACCAGTCTTGTAATCCTCGCATACAGAATAATAGCGCTCTGGTGTGCCCATATCCTTCACATATTCAGGGCTGTCATAACTGAACATCTTCCCCGTGCCCGCAAGCGGCTTGAGAAGCTGACGATCCAAGTCAACCTTGATAGGTTTACCATTTCCGCCTTCTGTACCAACCGTATCTGCGTCAATTCCTGATTGTTCCAAAACAATTGGATTGATAACATGAAGTCCAGCATTGACGCGATTACAATAATACTCCGGCCGATCATCTTCCTTTGCCAGCCACTGTTCAACAGCTCCAGTTTTATCCGCGATTATCAAACCACTGTCATAGGGATGACTATTTGGATGCGTGAAAAGAGTAACCAACCCGCCATGCTGTTTATGAAATGCAACGAAGCGATTGAAGTCCACATCAAACACAGCATCTGCATTCAAGAGAAGAAAGTCCGAATCCAACTTGTCCTTGATTTTGAAAAGGGCACCGGCATTGCCCAGTGGCTCCTTTTCAAAGTAGTATTCAATATGAACTCCAAACGGCTTTCCTGTCGCCGGAGAGATTCCCGAACCATCTCCGAAATAGTCCATAATGATGTTTCCAAGATGAGAAACAGTCAGAATGATGTCTATAAATCCCTGGTCACGCAGGCACTCCAGCTCATGTTCCAGAACAGGCTTTCCTTCAATTTTAATCATCGGTTTCGGAATATCACTAGCGACAGAGGAGATTCGTGTTCCTTTGCCACCTGCCATTATTACTGTTTTCATCTAAGACTATCCTCATATCCTTTTTATTATAGGTCAACTAATGTTAGCAACTGATTCATCGCATCCCTTGCCGATGCTTTTAAATCTTCAGTACTCTGCTTCATCTTTTCTTTAACTTCATCGTGCTGTAAAATAAGCGAGTCAACTTTTTGTAGCAACTCATCAGCTTCCAAATCTCGTGTATATCCGTAGTATTCTTTCTGAAAATTGTTCCAAATCATTACATACTCAGACAAACCACTTTTTTCCGCGAGAGAATATGTTTTATGACCATATGCAATTGGAACAGTTGGGATTTCAGCGAGTAATGATAGAACCAGTGCATGAAAGCGCATTGAAATAGTAATCTTATAACGTTTCAAATCTGCAATGGCATCAAAGGCATCCTCGTAGTAGATTGTCTGTACCCCCCCCCGTTTTCTAAAAGCAGCTACAATATCTGACGCCAATCTATCATCCGTTTTCTTCGTAAAAGCGAACAAATCCACCAAGAATCCCTTATTCAGCAAACCAGATACGGTATCTTGCCATGTTTTTACAACCGTCTGATATTCTTTTTCCGTCCCAGGTTGTTCGAGATTTGCAATAAATATGGCAACCCTATTCTCACATGGGCACGCCTTAAATTTAAAATCTGAAGCAAACACCGTATCTGCCATTGTGTGAATTCGATTAGATGCCCTTATATTCAGCTTTTCAATAACTCCTGGACTTCGCGTAATAAATAAATCCGACTTTTGCGCAATTGCTTTCCAAATTCTACTGCTAAATGGATTCATGCGTTCCGAAATTCCTACTCCGAAAAAAGCCACCTTCCGTCCAAGCATTTTCCAGAGTAGCGTACTGCACAAGTAAATCATTACTTTCTTCGGATTATCAAATGGAAATAGCCCTCCAGGTCCTATTATCAAGACATCATTATTAAGTGCGCCTTTGAACAGTTCCTTATAAGAACGTCCTATTTGTTTTATATTTTGATTTCCAATGCAATACGGTGTGCGCATTGGTATTGTGAGCATCCTCGAATCGGACGACAAATGGCTTATCATTGTTCTCAGGAGCAAATCATCTCCTAAATTTTCAAAGCCAAACCATCCCCATAGCATGATTCTTTGTAATTTCATTTTTCCTCATCTCAATCAAATTTTCGGTTCATAGATTTCCGGAGTATAATGAATTACTCTTGTCCCGCCATCTTCAAATTCAAATGGAATATACATCAAATCACGCATTGCCCAGCGGACAGCATCTTGACGCTCCGGCTGAACATAGAAGACAAGAAACCCACCACCGCCAGCACCGAGCAGTTTTCCACCCAAAGCACCAGCGGACATTCCCTTTGCGTATAATTCATCAATACTATTGGTAGACACAGCTGCACCGGTCTGACGCTTCAGCTTCCATGTGTGGTCAAGCATACGGCCAAAATCATCGAGATCAGCGTGCTTATCTGTCAGCACACGCTCCGCATTATCAACCAATGCCAGCATTTCCTTGAGCCGAGCAGTCTTGTCCTGTTTTCCAGCCCCATTTGCCTTCTGTACATCAGACGAAAAGCGAGTAAATCCCGTAAAGAACATCATCAAATTCTGATTCAGTTGTTTTTTTTTCTCAGGTGAAATAATGACGGGCAGCACATCATAACCGTCTGCATTAAAATTAATCCGATTAAACCCGCCGAAGGATGCCGCAATTTGATCCTGCCACCCACCTGCTTCTTGGCAGAGATTTCGCTCAAGATAGATCGCTTCATCTGCCAGCTTCTTTTTATCAGCATACTTTCCCTTAAGCGCATAGAATGCATTCAACATTCCAACTGCAAAAGAACTAGAAGTACCGAGACCAGAGCGTGCCGGAAGGTCAGCTTCATATGTAAGACGAATCTCATGCATATCCAGCATCTTCATTGCATTGCGAATAGCCGGATGTTGGATGTCATCAATATTCGTCACACGCTCGGTTTTTGAGTAGGAAAGCTCTGTAGAATAATCGAAGAAACGCGGCAAATGGCGAACATTGACATAGCAATATTTGTCAAAGGTTGTGGACAGCACTGCTCCACCGTTTTCCTTGAAAAAGCTCTCCATGTCGGTTCCGCCACCAAAGAATGACATTCTGAAGGGGGTCTTTGTGATAATCATTATGTTTTTCCTCCATCACTATCTCATAAAAAAGACTAACAAAATATTGCAATTTTCATAATATACAGCATTACTCTATGACGCATATCCCATGTTGCATCCAATTTAATATTGTAAGCATTTCTCTTAACTATCTCTTTTAATAGTTTTACACTTTTCTTTTTCTCACAGCTTCTACTACTAATCAGCCTTCCATAAAAAGATGTGCACATTTTTAGTAGTTGATTCTTTCTCGACTGCATAGCTCGGCTTCCGTTCGGGAATGTTTCCAATATTTCACAAATTTCTTCCAGTCCTTTTAGCTTACAGATACTTTGAAAATCATATCGCATATGGCTAATCGAGTTCACATTGTCTTTATTATAAATATAAACAACTTCATTAATTTTTATTATTTTTTCTGTACGTTTAATGAATTCAAGGGCGAACTTTAAATCTTCATAACAATCCAGCTTTTCATCAAATTGTAATGATGGTTCTTGTCTGACTACGCTCGCCCGGAACATCTTATTCCAGACGTACCCCCCCGTTCCACTGTCTGTTAATTCCTATAGTATCTATTACATCCTGCATGTTCATACCGCTTTTTTCAAAGAATGGATCAACCGCTTCAGTCTCTTTATCTTGAAACTGCTCTTTATATCTGCCAATGCACAAATCTGCCTTTTCACTCAAAAGAGCTTCAACCATATGCTTCAAAGCATATGGAGGCATATAATCATCACTATCGCAAAATGCCAAAAAGTCTCCTTTTGCATTCTTCATTCCAATATTTCTGGCATAGCTGACACCTTTATTGGCAACATGGTACGCCTCTATTTGTGGATATTTATTAGCATATTGGTCACAAAGCTCTCTGCATCCATCCGTGGATCCATTCTCTACAAGAAGTATTTCAATGTCAGAATATGACTGACACAATAAGCCATCTACACATCTACAGAGATATCTTTTTGTATTGTAAACAGGAACAATTACCGATATTTTATTCATCGTTTTATCCTTCTTCTATCCAATTTCTGAATGATTATCTTTCGGTCTTCGCTGTCGAAAACAATCAGTGCATGTAATATTGCACCAATTATCGCACATACTATCGCAACCATTATTAGTCCTATCCAAGAATTAGGATAATAAATTTTTCGGATTATACTGAAGACCGCAAGCAATAAAACACTGCTAACTATATGCCTAAACAAAGTTGGATAAAAAGTGGTCAATCTAATTTTCAAACAATAGGATACATATAATGGGTTGAACACGAAATTAACCATCCATGTCAATACAGTAGTCGTTAAAACAACAGCATAGATACCTGCATCAAGAAATTCAATTAAGACATACATTCCAAAAACATTCATCAATCCTGAAAGAATTGTAATGAAACATGGTATCTTATTCTTTACTGTAAGGTTATAACCATAGTAAAGAGGATAAACTGCACCTTCTATTATGCCTCCTATAATTGTCATAATCGTAACAGTTTGAAGAACTCCGATATCTTGGCTTGGTGTCCACAATTTATAATAAACAGCGCCAAAAACAGTAAATCCAGCAAATGCAATATTGGAAATCATACCGTTTAGTTTAATTCCCAACTTGAAAGATGATATTAATAGTTTCTTATCATTGTTAGCATAGTACTTAAGCTGCATCGGTTGAAACGCAGTAGCTACAAGTTGAAATAGCGTTGTAAAAATCGTTGATATTGTTTTCACGATTGCTAACTGTCCTGCAGCCAAAGCTGATAGCATCATATTGCTAACCAACAAATCAAGTCCTGTATTAAGCGTGTTTCCCAAACTATTTACTGAGCTCCAAATACCTGCACTCAAGATACTTTTTACGGCTTCAATAGAAAAGCACCCTCTTTGAACCTTAAGATCCGGAGTCAGTCGTGCTGTCAAACCAATGTTAATTAAAAGAATCACGCATGATGATACAATCAGTCCAATTCCCACATAATAAACACGCGGCGTAAGTAATGAAAATGCAATAAACAGAAATACTGCCTCCGCAATATAAGATATTGCCCTTGCAATACTTCCCATTTCCAGACGGTTTTTTATAGTCGTAGCAGTCATAAATACAGTGCCACACGATAGGATCAAGAAGTTAATCGTATCAAGAAGGAAAAGTTTCTTCACATCTCCAATCAAATCTTCCGGTATCATCAAGAATCTGTTTAGATTAGTAATAATAACTACCGCCATACCGAAAATTACTATTGCCAATATAACATCTGCAATGAACACTGAATTGTAATAGACATTTGCTTTTTTCTTATTTCCCTTATGATATTCAATTGAAATATATCTAGCTGAAAATGCATTCAACGCAACAGTAAAAATAGATGCATAATTGGCAAATGTTTTTGCCAATGAAACAAATCCATACGCTTCCGTTCCGATATTTTCTGTTATAAACGGAGTCAGAACTAATGATATTAAATAGTTCAATGCTACTGCAAAAAAAGAAAAGAAAACCGATACTACAAACTGTTTACTCGTGCTTCTCGCTGCCATAGAAATACTTGTTCTCCCTATTTAGAGCCCACAATCTTTCAGAAAATCATCAAAAGACGAATAGACAGGCTCTGTAGTCAAGAACTTACTACAGATATCTTCATAATCATCTCCAGTTAGTGTGAAGAAGTTGTTATGTCCATCTATATTCTCCTGACTTCGCTGAGTATATAGCCAGTAGAACCCGTCTTTCATTTCCTCAATCGTTGGCCGACGTCCTGTATTATGATAAATTTCCAATGCACACCTTTTTGCATCGTCTACCCATCTGTTTTTCCTTTTTTGATAATACTCAGCCAGTGTACAAATCACTTTTGCCGGATTTCCCGCAATCACAACATTATCGGGATACCCCCCCGACAACCGATCCAGCCCCAACAATACAATTATTTCCAATTGTAGTTCCTGGTAAAATAATAGAATTCATTCCCAAGAAGCAATTGTCTCCAATTTTTGTTGGAGCTGTTCCCCCAATGAACTCACCAAACACACGACGAGCTACGGAAATCGAATAATCGTGGGCCAAAATAATGACACCCGTTGTAATCTTACAATAAGATCCTATCGATACAAGGTAAGGTTTTTGAATATCTACGGATGTATGCCTTGGTGAATAAAAAATAGTGTGGTCTCCAACAGAAACATTATTTCTTCTCAGATATTCAATATAAGCCGTATTGGAACAGTGGTTGGGGTCTATAATCCGCTTTATCATATTGGTCAGACTCATAGTTCATTCATCTCTCTGATTATCAAATTGTTCGCTAAATATCATCAAGTAATAAACAAACATTGATAATGCTTTCCCATAATAATTTTCCATAAAACTCATTATTAAAAACAGCAATTGAAAGTAAAAAGAGGTTTCTACCGATCTTGATGCAGTTACCCACTTTTTTCTTCTGCTATACGATTGAATAAGAGCATGAAGATATGGAATAAAGAAAATAATCGTTCCAATTATTCCTCTTTCCACCAAGATTGCTACATATGCATTGTCTACCGAGCCACCTCCACCAGTAACATTTGCTCTACCTACTCCATACCCAAATAGCGGATAATTCCATAGATTATCAAGAGCTATTTTCCATATGTTCTGTCGCCCATTCATCATGTTTCCGGAGAGTCGATTAAATTTATCAAGCATTCCTTGCATACCTGGAATCTTATCTATTCCAAAATACAATAGGAATAGTACTCCAACGATAAGCAATATAACTCTCGACACTTTACTTCTACTTGTATCAAAGTAGATATATGCTAAAATCAGCATTATCGCCAAAAAGGATCCACGTCTTGTCACAAATAAAATTCCAGTAACAAACAGCAGTATCAAAATTACATATATTATTTTTTTGAGCTTTCTTTTTTCATGCTTTGCGTTTACTGCAGCAACAATCGTACCAAACGTCATATACATAGCAGTTATGCTCGTTTGCACTGTGAAACCATAGTACGATGAGTTATAGGTCATTTGATACAGAATATCACTGTGTGCATATGCTGGAAGCAACGGTAGAACTACACTCTTATAAACACTTGGGACAAGTACTTGCAAATAAATACATATCAAATGCACAATACAGAAAAATAGTATCTGTTTTCTTATGATTTCTCCCCTTGTGTATCGTGCCATCATTGCAGCCACACAAAGATAGATGAAAAAATATATTTCATTGCTAACAGCAGTCCACGGTTCTGCCGCCAAGAAGCACAAAATCAAGCCCACAAAAGAAAATGCCAGTATTTCCAATTCAGCTCCACTTATCTGCACTTTATTATAAAGAGCCGTCCCAATGGAAATTATAAATACCACCGGCCAGAAAATCTTAGGGTTTAACCGCAATACAAATGACGATGCAAAGAAAAAATGCCATAATATAATAAAAGTTACAACGGTAGCAAGTTGTAATTTTTTAGGGGTTATCCTCCTTAAGGTCATTAGTTTCTATTCCTTTCATCCACTGTCCACGAATTTTGAATGAATTCCGGGTGTTGATTGAAGTTAAGAATCTTCGCCGGGTTACCAGCCACAGTTGCTCCGTCAGGTATATCTTTTGTAACGATACTACCCGCTCCAATCGTAACGTTATTACCAATGGTTACTCCACCAATAATGCATACATTAGGCCCTATATACACATTGTTTCCAATGTTTGCCCCCTCTTCGTTGTTTGTGCCAATTGTCGTAAACTGACTTATGTTCACATTATTTCCGAAACTCGTGTATCTGCTCACGACAATCGGACCACCATGTCCGATATAAAATCCATAACCAATTTTACAGCGGTAACTAATTTGCATGTTTTTATTTAGAAATCTATTCAGATAATAAAGTCCTCTCGCAAATTTTCCTTTTAATCCTTTTTCATTACTCCATCTTAAGTACACTTGGTGTCTAAATGACCTGTTATAAACAAAATTTGCCACAGCTGAACTTAGAGTAGTTTTTCCCGAATACCTGAAAAGATCACTTTTTATATATTCATTCATCTTTCTTGGCCACCTTTTCTAAAAGGTTTTTCATATTGCTTTCCCAGTCATATGTATTTTTGTAAAAATCACAGATTTTCAAGTTGGGAGAGCTGCTCTTATTTACCGAATAACCTTTCAGCAAATTACTCAACTGCTGAATATCGTCAAAAGCATTTCCCGTTGTATTTTCAACAACCAGTTCTCTTAACCCATTGATATTTGAAACAATTACTGGCTTACCATACTTATATGCAATTGGAAGCACTCCGCTTTGTGATGCTTCATAATATGGTAAAACAACAACACCACAATGCTCAAAAAGCCATATCATCTCTCCATCACTGATGAATCGCAATAAACATATCGTCTTATTTTCATCTGATGATCTATACTCTTCATTGGACAAGTTCTTTCCGGCAATAACTACAGGCAAATTGTACATTGAATCCCTGCAGTTCTTCTCTTGTGCTTTCACCAACCTGTCAACGCCCTTATATTCGTCAATACGACCAAAAAAGAGTGCAAATCCATCTATGTTTCCATATGTCTTTAGTTCACTCGGCATCGTAGAGGTGGCTGGCATAACATGGGCGCCAAGAGGAAATATCATCGCTTTGTTCGTTAATTTTTTATATTGTTCGTTAAATAACTGATAAGAATTTTTTGATAAAAGAATAATCGATTGCACCTTTTTATATGATTGCCTTGCTAGATACTTTCTGATTTTCTCCGATAATTCCTTGTATACAGTTTTTTTCTGCGGATGTGGATTTACATCATGAATAATAATTGCACAATTGATTTTGTCTGAAAGTTCACTCACAATTGCAGATGCTTTTATTGCATCGTCTACTGCAATCAAACAGCTAGGATTCATCTCAATGATTTGAGCTGCCAATCTTTTCGTTTCTTTACCTCCCGGAAGTATAAATTTGGGAAGTCGGTACTCGAAAACTTCTTTTACAATATCTTCTGCACATTTGCTCTTCGCTCCTACCGGCACAAAGAGCGCAAACGGCATTTTCATTTTTTTCAATGTTAATGCCATTTGATTTGCAAGCTGAAGTATTCCTCCGTGATCAAGTGCCGTAAACAGAACAATCTTTTTGTCCACCGCTCTTCCTCCGCTGCTTTCTTTATTCACACAGTTGATAAACCTGATCCAGCGCAGCTTTATACGATTTAACATCAAGAAGCTTAGCTGCCTTTTCCAATGCGGCGTGATGCAGGTTCTGGTACAGTTCATTATTTTCCAGAACATCCGTGCAGCGCTCGATCAAGACATCGTCATCATCGCTCAAATACCCTGTCTTACCATCATCGACGATTTCCTTCAGTCCATCCGTCGGTGTGCTTACAATCGGCACACCAAGTGCCATTGCTTCCAGAGCGCACATCGGAAGCCCTTCCCATCTCGAAGTCATAATCAGAATTTTAGCCTGCTTCATTGCCCCATATGGGTTGCTGCTATATCCCAACATATCGATGCTATGCTCCGCATGGTACTCAGCAATCGCCTGCTTTGTTTCTGCCTCCAAATCGCCTGTGCCGATAATAGCGGCTTTCATTTTCGGATACTTTTCTGCTATTCCAGCAAGTACTTTGACCAGCCTCTGGGGGTTTTTTGGGGGGGTCAATCTACCCACATATACAATATCGTAGGCATATTCTTTTTCATCTTGTGCGGCCTTTTTATAGACTTCTTCTGCGTCGATTACGTTATAAAGGATGCTGCTTTTCCCCTCGAACTGTTCATGAAATGCATATCCTTCATATGCAGATTTCGACACCCAAAAAATATGCTTTGCTTTTTGGGCAGCATACCTGTAAAGCAACGCTTTCGCAGAGATTCCTCGAGAGTCAAAATTATTATTATGCACATGGGAAATCAGTGGAATCCTCCCGCAAAGCAATGCTGCAAAAAAAGATGCTTTCATGTCGTGAGCATGAATAATATCTGGTTTTTCTTCACGGATAATGCGCTTAACTTCTGACAAGGACCATTCTTTCATCGGCGCAAACCGCACATTACGTTCTTTTAGTGCCTCACGAATTTTCCCGTCTGGGCTGCAGTAAAACATTTCATACTCTGCATCGTTCTTAAAGCACGCCATAATTTGGCATGCAACGTTTTCCGCCCCTGAAAAACTCGTTCCTGTTAAAAGATGCATGATTTTCTTACTCATCTTACCTATCCTCTACACTCTTATACAGTTTCTTAAGACTTTGAATGGCGTGATCTAGATCGAAGTTCACAACATTATTGCTATTTCTTGTAATCTCGCGCAGTCTCTCGCCTTTATCTACTATGCTTCTCATCTTATCTGCCAGCTCATCTGCATTTTTCGGGTCAAACAGATAATCACTATCACCCAACAAGTCAGTACACCCACGAATCTTTGAAGCAATACAGGGCAAACCTGACGCCATTGCCTCCATCAGCGCTCCGGGCAGGCCCTCCCTAAAAGACGTAAACACAAAGCAATCACATGCAAGGAGCACTTCTGGAATGTTGCTCTGAAATCCAAGCAGTTTTACTTGTTTTCCAACGCCAAGCTGTTCGGCCAGTTCTACCAGGTACTTTCGATTTTCGCCTTCACCACAAATTAGATAATAAAAATTGAGATCATTGGCCTTTGCGAGGGCACGAATCGCCACTTCCTGATTTTTGTTGTCATTAAGTTCTCCCACAGATACAAAAACAAATGCACTCGGGTCTATGTTCCAGGTCTTTCTCAGAGACAAGCGAATCCCCTCACCCTTTTCTGTTTTGCGTTGTTCCTTATCAAATTTTGACAGATCAACTCCAACACCAGGGACCTTTTCCACTCGACCATTTTTCTTTAACCGGAATTTTTTTGCCTGAACATAATCTGCATTATTTATTGTGATAAGCATATCCGTAAAGTGCGCCATATATCTTTCTATCGGATAGTAGCAAATCCAATTTTTTATGGGGGCACCTGTCCAAAAATGAAACCCATGCGCCTCATAAATCACATACGGAATTTTAGCCTTATTTGCACAGATTCTTCCCAACACACCACCAATCGGAGTATTGCAATGAATCACATCGTATTTCTCACGCTTCATCAGATCGAGCAACTGTTTTTTAGCAAGCGTGTAGTTCTTCTTTGCTAACGGATTTCTATCGCAGTCTATGTGTTCTGCTTTAATTCCGTATGTTCTGCAGTCTTCTTCATATAACTGTTTGTCTGCGTGATCCATATTGCTGACAATCGTAAAATCAATATTCAATTGTCTTGCTGCAATAATCGCCGAACGCATAAACCCGTTTATTCTCCGTCCTGACTGACTCGTTACATACAACAGCTTCATTTTCCGTCTCCATTATTCAGAACAGTTCCATAAAACGATTCATAGCGCCGCCTGTTGCATATTTTTTTCTACCATATTGGTAAGCATCGCTACTCATCGTATCATATTCTTCTGCACTCAGTTTCATAGCTTTCTTTAGCTTATCCGCAAACTTTTCATTATCGCCCGCCTCAACAAGATAACCGCTCTTTCCATCATCCACCTGCTCCGGAATAGCACCCACAGCAAATGCAATGACAGGTCGGCTATACTTGTAAGCGTCGATAATGATGCCAGACTGAGAAGCAGAATTATATGGAACGATTACCCAGTCACAGTTAACGAATGCTTCTCGCATCTCTGCCTCGGTGACGTAGTCGTTATTCAACTTTACATTTTTCTCTTTGGCAAGCTGATCCACAATGCCCTGCATCTGCGAATCCACTCGTCCTACCACATCAAATCGAATGTCCGGACACAGTCTCACAATTTCAAGTAAGTTATCGGCACCCTTGTATGGATTGATTCTTCCAAAAAAGAGTACTCGACCACTATGTACTGGTGTCGTATACGCCGGATATCTACGCCACAATTCCAGATACTTTACACGGTCTGCGCTGATTCCGTAGCGGTCGATCATATCCTGAATATAGGTTTTGTTGCGCAGGACAATCGTATCTGCGAACCTAACCACAGCCTTGTTCATCAAATCAACCATCTTGACCTGACTGTCTCCTTCGTGTGGAATGACCTCGTGGATTACCTGATAGGTCTTAGCTTTTCCAGACATAATCATAATCGGAAGATTCCACGTATGCAGACTTTCAAAATAAATTGCGTCAAAATGTTCCTTGCGGATACGATGAATAATCGAAACCAACAGGGGGAGATTGAATGTTTTCTTTGTTACACCAGGCCTTTCCGGGCAGTCAACCAGCCATGTATGATCTGATTTCTGGAGTTCCACCTTCGGAGTCTTGATGCAAAGCAAGTAAGCATCCCAGTCACTTCGATTTCTCATTTCTTCGTACATTCCAAACAACGTATCCTGATGATCCGCATTGTCTGAGAATGTCACTAGAAGTACTTTTTTCATCTCGAATTCCTCTTCCACTAAAACAGCCCAGACTCATCTCAAAGAGTCTGAGCCACATTTTCTCAGCTACATGCTGAGTTATTTTTTGCTCGAATCAAATTTGTCAAAAATTCAAAGCTAGAGAACATCGACATTCGCAACGAGTCAATTGCAACTCCTGTCACAAAAATAATAGCGGTAACTGCAACAACCCATAAAACGGCGTATGGTTTTTCAATCACTTTTTGAAGTGAAAACAACTTTTCAAAGAGATACGTCATATTAGCCGGATACATATGGAACAGGTACACTCCAAAAGTTGCTTCCGCCAAATAGTCAAGTACTTTGTTGGTCCTTACCTTTCATGAAGTTCCCCACATAAAGAGTCCAATCGATACCATCATAGAAACAGGACGATAATTTCCACGCATGAAATAGCAACTATACTCTGCGGCAAATGATATCTTTTTCCCTACTAAATCAAGTACAATAATGCTTATAACGGCAACACTGTATGGAATCAGTATCAATGCCTTGAATCCTGATTTATGATTTTCATACGTTATTCCCATTCTTTTAATCATTATCACAATTGAGTACAGCATTAAAAACGCAAGTAAATTATTAGCGCCCCAATTAACAAACGGAACAATTGTTGAAACACTCCAAATCACAAGCATGACTGTCGTAAACCGCTTTAGGACATCCACAGAGAACCCCATAAGTGCTTTGTGATAGAAAGGCCAGATCAAAAGAAAAATCATGTACGTTGTTGGGTACCACCACATTCCTGTCAGTGTTGGAAATACAGATTGGAGCAGTAATATTTTGCTCTGCCCCCCCCGAAAATAAATGCGCCAATACACATTGAGAGTCCGTAAAAAAAAACCGTTTTTTCAATTTTCCAGCACGACCTTGCCGAATAGTTGAGATCTACCTTTTCATCTGGTTTTTTGCTCAGAAACCACGCCGAAACCAAAAAGAACAGGTTATTGCCAATAAAAGCGTTGTTCCCTAGTATCTGCAATGCAAGTTTATTACCTGTTATTCCTATAACCTGCGTGTCAATGTCAAATGCATTCTTTGCCACAAGGTGATGTGAAACAATCATGAGCATCGCAGCTATTTTTAGAATCTGAAAGTTTGCTTCTTTGTTTTTCACAATATCACCTCATATTTGTACTTTAGCCGTCTATTCCTTATAAAGCTCTACTAATCGTCCTCAGCAGTGTGAGTCACACTGCCGCTATGTCTTGTACCGCTGCAATGGGTCTCCACTACGTTCTAAATTGCACCCTTTTTGACGCCATGGTAGCTCCCCTGCTTATGCCGGATTACCACACACGAATGAGCATCTCCGTAAGCATGAGATTCTCACATCCGCCTTGTTATCTTTAAGACCGGAATGAAATCGCAGATGATGTTATCATCGTCAAGTCCCGAAACTGTTATGTGATAATCATCACAGTGTCGGTAATATCATCACAGCGCCATCTGGCATAAACCCACGAGCTACTGTCGCATCCATAAAAGGGCACTTTCGGGGCATAAAAGCCTTAACTCGTCCCCATTTTGCCTTCGCTCACGCTCAGACTCTTGGCATTTTGCACTACTAAATGCAGTATTTCAGCTTTATGCAGGGCAATATTCCGACTTTTTAGCTTGACGCTACTGTAAGAGCCGCATTTATGCCCAATTCCACTCTGGAATCGCTTCCAATTTTTAGCAGCTCAGAATGTACAAAATTGTCGATACTTAGCTGTTTTCTTCACTCATTGCAGTGGTTTGACCCTCAGAAACTCCCTCGGTGCTTTCAGGCATAAACAGGATTTTCACTGTAGCAAACATAATTTTCAAGTCCTCGATAATACTCGGATGCGCTATGTACATTAGATCCATCGTCAGCTTGTCATAAGGCGTGGTGTTGTATTTACCATAAACCTGGGCATAGCCGGTCAGACCAGCCTTGGCCTGCAGGCGCAGTGCAAACTCCGGCATTTCTTCACAGTACTGAGCTGCAATTTCAGGACGCTCTGGACGAGGCCCCACAATGCTTAACTCGCCTCGTAGTATATTGATAAGCTGTGGCAATTCATCCACGCGGCAGGCCCGGATCACCTTTCCGACGGGTGTGATACGGTCATCGTGCTCACCGCTGGAAAGACGGGCCACACCATCTTTTTCGGCATCAACGCGCATGCTGCGGAATTTCAAAATACCGAATTCTTTTCCATCCTTGGTCAAACGAGTCTGCTTGTAAAACACAGGTCCGTGATCCGTTGCCTTAATGGCAATGGCCGTCACCAAAAAGATCGGGCTCAAAATAATCAGTGCAGCAGCAGAAATCACAATATCCAGCAAACGCTTGATAAAAAGGTACTCCGGCTGCGGATTGTAGCGGCCCACACGGAGCATCGGCAGATGGAACATGTGCATGTGGTGCGCACCGGACATGATCGTGTCGCCAATGCGGGGAATCACAAACATCGTGATGTTGTTTTCAACGCAATACTTCAAAATAATGTTGCGGTCATGGCTGTGGACGCCGCTGATAAACACCGTGTTGATGCCGTCCAACATAGACAAATTTTCAATACACTCTGCTGCCGTGGCCGTCGCTACGACCTTGTACTTGCCATCCAAGCCATACTGGCCGATCAGCTTTTCCAGACCTTGGCGCGTGTCATAGATTACAGCAGTAGCCTGCGGCGGGAAGGTCTTAAAGTACGCGTGGTGTGCGCTGCGAGCCCAGACTGCCGCCAGAACCAGCTGTCCAACCAATGCTGCCACACCCGGCAGGATGTTAGGCAGATGCTTGCTCAGCAACCAGATAACGACGTACATAATAAAGTCGCTGACTGCCGCCGCCAGAAACTGCGCATAGACGATTTCGGATATGCGGTACATCGACATTAGAAATGCGTCGTACACGCGACCAAACATGATGAAAAGCACAAAGAACAGTGCCACCACCAAGTAATCACCTTTTGCGTAAAACGGCGATGCAATGTGTTTTGCATAGTACAAATACCAGCACAGTGCAAACGGTATTGTAACCAGCACTGCATCCATGATTTTTACAAGCCGCAAAATCAGGTCGTGTCTAAACCTCGTCATGATTTCTCCTCAATCTTTTCAGCATGCTTTACCTGCCGTGTCCTCATCCAGCAGTTTCCGCAATTTATTTGTCTGTTTGGCGCTTAGCCGGGGTGACTGCTTGCGCAGTAAAACCTTTTGGTCGTACAACCAGCGGCCCAGCCAGATGCCGTCCGCTGTTTTATATTTGGCCGGGATTTGCAGGTTGCCGTGCATTTGCAGATAATCCAACGCCAAATTGTACTTATGCTGCCACGGGTCGGTCTTTTCCCACTGCATACCGATTTTTTCCAGCAAAGTAACCCTCGTCGGAGTCAGTTTGCAATTGCTATTGTTCGGGCTCTTGTAGGCATACTGCTGACGGGCCACCCACTTGCCCAAAGCTATACCGTCAGGGGTTGTATAGCCGATGGGCACATTCAGGCTGCCGTTTTCCTCAAAATACAATTTGGCCGCTTCGTAAGCCTCGTTCCACTTGAAGTCGAAGTTGCTTTGCTCCCAAAGAATTCCAATGCTTTCCAGCCGTTCGGCCTTTTCAGGCTGTAGCATTCCGTTGGCATAAGTTTGTTTCTGGTTTCTGACCCAGACCCCCAAACGCAGCCCTTCCTTTGTGGTGTAGGACACAGGCACAACTAAATTGCCGTGGTCAGCATAATACTTTGCCGCAGCGGCAAAGCCCTGCTCCCACTTCTCGCTGAACGCATCCCAGACCATGCCAATGCGCTCCAGTTGGCTCACCTTCTCCGCGTCCAGCCTGCCAGCGGCCTTCTCGGTGCGCTTGTTGGAAATCCAGCTTCCCAACGGGAACTCATCTTTTGTTTTCCATTCCACAGGCACCATGAGGTTGCCGTGCTTGGCGTAATATTGCGCGGCTTCTTCATAGCCTTTTGTCCAGGCCAAGTCGCTGTAGTTGTCCCAGCGCATGCTTATACTGTCCAAGCGTTCAATCTGCTGCTGGGTCAGGCTCCCGGCACGCTTGCCGCTGCGAACCTGCCGCTGAATTTGCAGCCACGCGCCAAGGCTCAAGCCCATGGGAGTCTTGTAGCGCCGCGGAATGTCCAAGTTGCCGTGTTCGGCATAGTAGATGCTTGCCTCGGAGAAGTAGTGATCCCACGTCGAGGACAGGCTGCTTTGCAGCTGTTCGAACAGCACGCGGCAGTCATAGACCTGCTCCACTACCTCAAAACGGTCAGTCACAACCTTATCACTCTCACCGTTGGCGTAGAGACGCTGCACGGCGGTAGTCATCTCGTTTTGCAGGCCGCTGATGCTGGACAGTCCCTCAAAGTTATTGACGACATCCAGAATAAGCGGTGTCGCGCTATCCCCTGCTGTCAGAGCACGACCAATCTGCTGTTTGTAGATAATAGGCGAAATCGTCGGGCGGAACAGAATAACACCCGAGATACCCTCGACATGGACCCCCTCATTGAGCATGTCAATGCAGAACAAGAGTTTTAGATGGTTACTGGTATCGGCCTTGAATGCCGCAAAGGCTTTATCTGTGGCGGGGTCATCAGATAGGGCTTTGTAGATGGTTGACGCGGGGTCAATGGCGGCAAACCACTCCGGCACATGGGAAATCATCTCGTCCATGTGCTCCTTGCCGGAGCAGAACACGATGTACTTGCCGCTTTTATTGGTGATGTGGCGGGCGAACACTTTATCTAGCCCATCAGCCTGATCCAAGGCGCGCTTTAGGGCGTCCAGATATTTCTGGTTCACGTCCTGAATGCCCGGGCTGCGCAGATTGTCAACTCGCGACTGATACCGCGCCAGGTCCTGCTTGTATTTAAAAACCGTGGTCACATATTTCGGAGCAGGCAAAATGCCCCGGACGATTGCCTCGCCCAGGGTCATTTCAGAGGCAACATGGCCATCGAACAGTTCCTCAGCCATATCGCGGTTATTATCGAGGTAGCGTACATTGGTGGCGGTCAGGCCCAGCAGTTTTGCACATGGGCAGAGAGCCAACAACCTTTGCGTACTCTCGCCCCAAAATTCCGCGCCTATTCGATGAAACTCATCCAGTATAATGTAGGTAGGGTTCTGTTCTGCTATCTGGTTAAGCTGCTCCGGCGCACTGCACATCAGCTTGGCATACGTATAAAATCGTACATTTTGAAGCGGGAAGTCCTGATCTTGCCGCAGTAAGCTCTCCCGCTGAGTCTTGAAGATGTACTCACTGGGTGAAAGCCAGATAATCACTTCATTTGGATGAGCTTCAATGAGTTTGAATGCGATATAGCTCTTACCCGTACCTGTGGGGTGAACAATAGCAGCTTTGCCGTATTTGTCCATCATCTCACACGCGGCCATGAAAGCATTCGCATTATGCTCATACAGATCCAGCGCCATATTGCCCACCTCACTTCCTCGCAAAGTGTCTTCCATTTTTATAATGGAAATCTTACACCATAAAACAGCGAAGGTAGGTGGTTATTGCAACAACTGCCCCTTTGACTGACCATCAATTACTGGAAAATGCGGTTCATCTCATTCTGCTTCCACTCCCAACAGGTATGCACATAACGCTTTAATGTAATGTCCGAGCTGGCATGCCCCAACAGTTCACTCAACGTTTTTATGTTGCAGCCTGCCTGCAAGCAGGTCGTTGCAAAAGTATGTCTCAACGCATGAGGATTCACTACCGTAACGCCCGCTTCTTTGAGATAGCAGTGTACACTTTTGCGGTAGCAGCGCGGCTCAACAGGTTTGGATTCATTGCCCGTCAAAAACCAGGCTTTGCAGCTTCCTTTCTGCTGCAACTGCTTCAGCATTCCCAAAATGCCGTGAGGAATCGGGATTTTTCTCTCAGAGCTTCGCGTTTTTGGTGATTGAATGACAACCCTCGTCTGGCCTGTGCCCACATAAATTCGTTTTACTGTCCGTTCAATGGATAAAATGCCATGATCTAAATCAAAGTCAGCCCACTGTAGACCACAGACTTCACCTATGCGCAGTCCCATCTGCATCATGAGCAGCGAACCAAGCTTCCGAGTGGTTGGGGCAAATTCAACATAGCTCTGCAAGCATTGCTGTTCAGATTTGCTGAGCGTAGCAGGCGTAGCCATAGGTGGTTTTGCCATCTTAACGTCAATCTCAAGTGACCGCATAAGGTGCAAGTGTGCTGCATATCGGCAAATGCGGCGTACAAGCACAAGACATTCGCGCGCCATAGTCGCCCCTAATGGCTTGTGGCTGTTGTCTGTTGGCGTGATAATCTCAAGCAACGACCTTTCTAAGGTATATTCATCCAACTCTTGCACACGATAGTCGCCAAGTACAGGAATTATGTAATGCTTCAAAGTATACTGATAGTGTGTAATGGTCGACGCTTTGCCCCCTAAAGAAATGGAGCCTTCCCAATTATGAGAAAGCTCCTGAAATGTTGGATTCTGTTCCGACAGTGCGCTGGCTCTGACCTCGGCCTTGCGCATTGTCATTTTCTTTTTTACTTCGGTGTAACTGTGTCCGTATACATATCCCCAAATTGCTGTTCGATCAGGCTTGCGGCCCTTGATATATCGACCCTCCCAACGACCATCTTTACGCTTACGAATGTTCTCTCCTCGTCTTGCCATGTGAAACCTCCCCCATACTAAGTCGTAATTTGATAACAATTGTCACATATTGGTTGCTTTGACGAAAAAAAATCCTGCATATCTGGTGAAATTGACAATTTCAAATCCGGTATAATTTAATATTACATGATTTCTTGAAAAATGTCGGCTTATGTGTTATTATACTATAAATGGATTATACATATATAAACAAAAAGCGAGGTATCCTCCATTATAAAAATGGAGGATACCTCGTTATAATTTTAATTGGCAGTTTTATCGCGGCCTGGCAAAAGACACCTTCAATCTGTCCATCGCCTGCTCATAAGTGTGTCCGCGCTCACAGCGAACTACGTTTTGACACTTTGCTTTAAGTGTACGTCAATGTCTGTGGCAGAATGCTTGTCTGTCAGACCTCTAATGTATCTTGTCGCAAAGGCCTGCGGTAATGTCGAAGCCATATCACGTTTGACAACAATGCTATAATTTCACCAACAATATGCAGTCATTACAGCCAAAACGCAGCTTTTAACTCACTAATTTCATCGTATGGGAAGCACTCTGCGTTGCCACCACGCTGTTCCATAAGTTCTACCATTTTTCTTGCTAAAGCTATCCCCTGTTGACTATGCCACTCCCCATGACTCACAACAAGTTTTTGTTGCTCAATCTGCGTTTACTCCAACCGAGGCCCTTTGCCCAGGCAAGGGTTTCCACTTTTCCATGATATGGATATGGCGAGTTATCGTCTTCATCTGCTATATTATTTTTACGAGCATCACGATTGATACATCTCAGGAATGCGGCATACCCATGAATATTGCCGACATCATCAAATACAGGTAAGCCATCCTGCGCAATACAGACAGGGCGATGCTTGCTGTGAAGCTGCAACTTTGCTTCTTCCCATTCCTCTGCCGTGAGCCGATCCGATTTGATAAGATCCTCTGCATTGTCACTGGCAGTGATTTGCACATGCCAATCGTCGCCGAAGTCATAGTTGTAATAAAGCATATCTGTAAAAGGGTGAACATGCGGCTGCACGATGGGACTGTCTGAAATGGCACAGTGCGTAACTTCATCACATAGCTCGTTGTTAATAAATTCAGAAAAATGTATAGGTGTGCCAAGATCAGGCTTTATACCACTTTTCTGTGGACGAAGTACTTCACCAATCGGAAGTCTCTCAAGCAAAGAACGCACGGAAGCAGATGTATTAAACCACTGAATCGTATCAAAAGGCAAATCCGCAAATTGATAGGCCTCTTGATAAGTGACTTCTCGGTTGCCATACTTTGTCTTACGTTCTGTCTTAAGTGGTGCTACAGATTTGAGTTTTCGATATTCAGCCTCGCTGATTTTCTCCATTGGGCCATAAAAGTCATGACCGTTGTCATAATGTGTCCGTTTAATGCGACAATAGTAATACTCGTTCTCTATCTGAAACGCATCATCTTTGCACTGATGCAATCCCTCGCCATAGCAAAGCGATTTGTATGGCGCAGTGTATTTACTTTTGAGCCAGGTTTTAAAGCTGCCATCCTCGTAATCATCTGCCCAAAACTCTTCTTCTTCTTTCATCCAGGGAGAGCAAGAGACCAACCCGATAGGCATCACATATTGTTTGGTTTGCCTGTCGGTCAGCGCCGCAAATTGTTTCTCCGGGAGAACAAAATTGTGCAAATGGCTGTTCTGCCAGCCGAAGCACCGCTGAATCGCATAATGCAGCGCCCACAAGGGCATCTCTTTGGACACTAAAATATCGCGTGAGATTGTATTGCCGTAACGAACTTTCCCCACACTCACGCAGAGTGCGGGTGGTTTCTGCATCAGCAGGATTTCCATCATTGTCGAGCATCTCCAGGTGCAGACGAAGGTAGTCGTTTTCCTCTGGGTGATTAGGTTTCTTTGGCATCATAAGCTCCTCTTGATTGTTAATTGCTTCCAATATTTCCGGCCAATGATTTTCTTCAGCCAAACTTCGCTTTTTCTTTAGAGTTTTGGCCTGCGCAATACGGATTCGCTCTCGATACAACGCGCTGTTGACAGCCGATACACTTGGGTTGTCCCCGCCGTATAGCCCCCGAGAATATGGAAGATACTGCTGTACAGCCTTTTCTGTAGTGCATAAGATATGTGCGATTTCAGCTGTAGTTTTGCCTATACTCAGATAGTGCTGAATCTCAACACTGGTTCGACTGGACCACATTCCCTTTGTAATCAGTACCTTGCGAACCTTGACTGTGCTTACATTGCAGATGGCAGCCGTATCCTTCACAGATTCAGTGTCAAGGTAGGTACGGATGATTTGGTGGTAGAGTGGTTCGGAGATGCTGGTGGTGAGTTGAATGGTGTCAAGCATGATGTCACCTCGATATGGGTACTTGTAGAGTTGAAACTTGCAAAGAATATTGATTAAGTTTAATATACCACAGCCTCATTATATGTTAACCTAATCTTATTGATCAGCATCATAGCCGGAGCATTTTGTCAACTGTCTCAGGACACCCGAGCTACGAATACTGTGTCCCAAAGTTAAACTTAAACGGAACTTCCAATCCAGCCTCCTTCTCACGCTTATAAGTTATAGCCCTAATTTCATTTTCCTTTTCAACTTTGTGCTTTTTCAAAGCATTGAAAACTCTCATCGCATGTGGGAGATCAAACTGCTTTCGCTCTTCGTCATTTGGAACGCAACACATACAAAAGATGTATCCTTCTTAGGGCAATTTCAGATATAGACTTTTTGCGGTGCTTTTGTTATAATGAAAACATTAGTTACGATTACCGTGCCTCGCGTATGGGCGGTAATCAGTAATCCAGAAAGGAAATTGTGTTTATGGCAAAAAACAATAAGCGTCGCGGCTTCACACTGGTCGAGCTTATCGTAGTACTGGTGATTTTGGCCATCCTGGCTGCATTATTGGTTCCGGCTCTAACCGGATATATCGACAAGGCAAAGAAAAATCAAGTTATCGCAGAGACCCGGATGCTGACTCAGGCGGCACAAACGGAATTATCTTCGCTGTATGCTACGGATGAATTTCAGTCTATTAAATCTTCTCGAATCTTCACGGTTGCTTCCGCTGACGGAACCTATTTTAAAGATTTCTACAGTGGCGCAAGGCTGAGTAACTTAAAAGAGCACTACTCAGACATTATTAACCTATCAGAAGTTCCCAGCCTTAAGAATGGCACAGGCAGCTTCGCTATATGGGCTGATAAATCCGGTAAAATTACATTTACTTTTTATCGGGATGGTAAAGGATATACCGGAATATATAGTGCAGAAGACGGTTCAATAGAAGCTTTTAAAGATGTTGACGTTCCGGAATATGACACTTTTCTGGACAAGTATAAGAGTAAGGTTGTTTGCCAACCCTTGACTCAGCCCGTGGGAAATGAAGAGCATATGTTATATACCAAAAACAATGTGTTTGCGTTTCTTGGTATAGGCGACTATAAGGAAAAGGCTGACTGGTAATTAACCAAAAAACACCCCCAGCGGAGATTAACTCTCTACTGAGGGTGTTTTTTGTGGCGTTAAAGAATGGTCCTACGGTTCATCGTCCACGGTTCAATCACTTTGGTGTCTTCTCCATGGCTCTCTATTGCTATCACTTGAATGATTTCATCGCAATCTGCAGATAAGTGCTCCATGCAGAGCAGTGCCGCACTCCCCTTCCGGCTGGGCCACAGTGTTACCTTATTCACATCGCTGTATGTATAGCCGTTCTCGAATGGAGATATTTTGTCAAGCTTATCCATCTCGTCCAGAATCCACTGAAGATTTGGAAGGCAGGACCCCATCTGGGCATCATTGAGGATTATGTTGCGGTCTCCTCTTAGTGTGAAATCCCTGTCCCCATCTGTTCTTCCTGCATCCTCGAACGCCTTGTAGAGAATAGCCTTTCCTTGCGGATCATTTTCAAGGATTTTGAAGATTTTTGCATAGCGGCGTTGGATGACCATAATTATTCTCCTGTTCTCTGATTTTGTTTCTTGCATCCATTATAAGCTCTATGTTTAATCTCTACAACTGGCAACTTGGCCTATATTCGGTCTTTACTTTTTACTGTCATTTTTGTTAATTTTGTTGGAAACCGTGACGAATTATGATAAAGTAAAAATAATTGTAATTTGCTGCAATTTTTTCTATCAAGTTTCAGGTGAATGTACAAATTATAGTACCTGTCGGTATTATAGAATGGGATATCTGCATAAATCGCTCAGAAAGCCCCGTGTACACGGAGTTTTCTGAGCGATTTATGCATTCCGGTCGAGCCATACGGACAACCGGTCCCCTATCATGCGAAAAGCACTCCAATTCCTCGCCCCCTCGTCTTCTATCAGCCTCTTTGCTGTGTCATCTTTTGCACACTATGAGAAAATAAACTTCTCATTTCAACGCAAACCTCTTGACAGGTTATTTTCCCATTGATATAATAAATGCGAAATCTGTTTTCCCGTTTCAATTCTAACGACGCTCTTAGCTCTTGTCAATAACACATTTAGAGCAAACGTCCAGGGAAAACATCATCTAGGGAAAGGAGCACTAGCAATGAACTTCGGGGAAAAACTAAAAGACCTCCGCACACAGAAGGGGTGGTCTCAGGAGGAACTTGCGAAACAGATGGGCGTAACCCGCCGTACCATTGGCGGTTATGAGGCCGGTACCACCTATCCCCGCACTCGCGATATGTATGCAAAGCTGGCTGAGCTGCTTGAAACGGACGTCAATTATCTGATGACCGAAAATGAGGAGTTCATGACCGAGGTAGGCTCCTTCTATGGGCGGCGCGGTCAGGCTCAGGCCAGCGAGATTCTCAGCCAGACTCGTGAGCTATTCGCCGGCGGTTTTCTTTCGGAGGAAGATCAGAAGGCGTTTGCCATTGAAATGCAGCGGATCTTTATGGATTCCAAGAAGGTGGCACGTGAAAAGTTCACGCCGAAGAAATACCGGAAGAATGCCGAAGATAACGGCACCTGATCTTCTGCCAGAAAGTTGGTGAAAGAATGACACAACCTCAAACCTTTGACGATACTCAAAAATTGATTCAGAAATATGGTACCCGTGACCCTTTTGAATTGATCGATGCGCTGCCCAACACAAAGCTCTGGCCTGCCAGATCACTCGATGCGGATGGTCTGCGTGGCTTCGCTACGATTGTAAATCGTGTCCGATACATAGCAGTCAATCCTCATCTTCCCTACGAGGAGCAGCGTGTCATTGCCGGTCACGAACTGGGCCATATCTTTGAACACTCGAATCATCTGCGCTGTCAAGCCATGCAGGATTTCGACATTTATCAGGCCACCGGCAGACTGGAAAGGGAAGCCAATTTCTTCGCCGCCGATCTGTTACTGGATGATGAGGAGGTACTGGATCTGATTCACTCCGGCAACACCGACTTTTTCAGCGTTGCCAAAGAGCTCTGCATTCCAGCGCCTTTTTTTGCGTTTAAGATGTACAGCCTGATCCGCCGCGGTGAGCACCTCCAACTGCCCGTTGATATCGACAACCGCTTCCTACGGGCCAAGCACTAAGGATCGGAGGTGACCTACATGGCGATACCCAAACGAATCAAAATCGAGCGTGTCTATGTAAAGGTCGCCTCGGAGTTTGATTCAACCGGCTATATGCAGCCAACATCCATCACCTGGGCGGACGGCAGGACCTTCCCTATCGAAACCGTCCGGGACTTTTGGCCGGCTGGAACCGCAGACAACGACTGCAACGGAGACTGTTTCACTGTCCTGATCCAAGGACAGGAGAAGCACCTGTTCTTTGAACACATCGACCCTCGTTTCACCGGACGGCTTGGCCGCTGGTATGTGGAGCGGACGGCACAATAAGCTCATCCAACGAAAGCGGTTTATCAATGACCATCTTTGAGAAACTGAGTACACTCGCCGAGATTACCGACCAAGATGAAATGATTAAAGCCTGCAAAATCATTCCAGATGAAGATTTTCGTCTGGCTCTGGTGTTTCTCGCTCTGGCCTATAACAAGAACGAGCAAACCAACCGCGAGATTTTCCATCGGCAAACGCAGGAAATCGATTCTCTTAAGGGAAAAATCAAGGAACTTGAAAAAGCAAGCAGATAACATTGCGAAATCCACCACGGAAAGGGAGTGACACAGCATGGCGCAGCGCACGTATCTGGCAATAGACCTCAAGTCGTATTATGCCTCGGCAGAATGCGCCGCACGGCATCTCGATCCGCTGACCACCAATCTGGTCGTGGCCGATGCCAGCCGCACGGAGA
>OLPC01000464.1_pt1 | contig 40836 bp, 49 predicted proteins | sample 1672341 | NCBI WGS metagenome assembly OLPC01 (sample SAMEA3136673, study PRJEB25190) | human gut metagenome | reverse complement strand
ACCCCGAGATTACAAATCACGTGCTCTGGCCAACTGAGCTAAAGAGGCGGGTGGGCAAGCTACTCATATCGCGCCGCTACAACCAACTACCTTTGCTACGTTCCCGTCCTGGAGGATTCGAAGGGAGCTGGCCGTGCAAGACTTACCCGTATTGCGGGTGCAAAGGTAACAATAAAGTTTAAATTACAATGTATTATGGAGTCCGGTATTGGCATTTTAACTTATTTTACAATATTATTAGCCCGCGCAATCATTTATATCCACCATGTCACCTATTTATATATATAAACAAAACCTGCCTATCTCAAACCTTTCCAATTATTCCGGGTGCACCGATCATTCACGATTTTACGCAAGAGCTGAAAACGAGCTGCATGCGTTCCGCAGAATTTAAAGAAAGTGAATTTATATATCCCACACATGTTTAATCCGAAAATTTTGTGTAAGTTTGCACATGTTTTATAAAACCATCTGTTCATTTGATGATTAAATTAGATAACTTAATCCAACTTAAAGCGTTCGCACGTCAGGACGGTGCATTGCTGTCGCTATTATGGACAGCAAGTTTTGCAGCTGTAATATATGTCCCGCAAACTCCGTTAGGCAATATTCTGGCACTTGCAACCCCGTTCTTTATAGGATGGCGGCTTACAAGTTTCCGTAACTACGCACTAAATGGCGTCATCTCATTCAGAAGAGGTTTTGCCTACTCTGTATTTACAACATTTTATGCTTCTGCAATTTTTGCGATAATGCAATATCTGTATTTCATGTTTCTCGACAATAACATGTTCATGGCAATGATTACAAAAACAATGAAGGACATCATGCCAATATATGCGGAAAACGGTTTTCCCGTTGAAGAAATAAATAAAGAACTGAAAATGATGGAAGAACTGACTCCCATACAATGGGCATTCATGTTCATGATGCAAAATATCTTCATCGGTTTTATTTTAGCGTTTCCCATAGCCGCTGTATGCTCCAGACGTGCTGGAAGAAAAATAAAAATCAATAACTGAAAGATTCAACAAAAATTATAATTATATATTATGGACATCTCTGTAATAATCCCTCTATATAACGAAGAAGAATCGCTGCCAGAACTTTACAACTGGATTGCGCGTGTCATGAAAGACAACGGCTATAGTTATGAAGTGATTTTTGTTAACGACGGCTCTACAGACAACTCATGGAAAGTGATAGAGGAACTCAGCAGGAAAGCCGATGAGGTGAAGGGCATAAAGTTCCGCAGAAATTACGGAAAGAGCCCGGCTCTTTATTGCGGTTTCAAAGAAGCCAAGGGAAATGTTGTGATAACAATGGACGCAGACCTTCAGGACTCTCCTGACGAGATACCGGAACTATACAGAATGATAACGGAAGACGGCTATGATCTGGTGTCAGGATATAAGCAGAAACGCTACGACCCACTTTCAAAGACAATACCGACAAAACTATTCAACGCTACAGCAAGGAAGATAAGCGGAATACACAATCTGCATGATTTCAATTGCGGACTGAAAGCATATCGCAGTGAAGTGGTGAAAAACATAGAGGTATACGGTGAGATGCATAGATATATACCGTACATTGCAAAAAATGCAGGATTCGATAAGATAGGCGAAAAAGTTGTGCATCACCAAGCACGCAAATACGGAAAATCAAAATTCGGCCTAAATAGATTTTTCAACGGCTACTTAGACCTTATCACATTATGGTTCCTCAACAATTTCGGAAAGAAGCCGATGCACGTATTCGGATTTTTAGGCACCATAGTTTTTCTAATAGGTCTGATTTCCGCAATGATTATCGGAGCCGAAAAGCTCTGGTGTCTGTCCAATGGTGTACCACAGCGTCTTGTTACAGAATCGCCATATTTCTATATAGCCCTTACAATGATGATGATTGGTACACAGCTGTTTCTGACAGGTTTTATAGGCGATCTTGTAAGCCGTACTTCGCAGACACGCAATGATTATCAAATAGAAAAAATGCTGAGATGCGGAAACTCATAATATTCTTTGCAATTGCATCAGCTTTGTGCGCATGTTCTTCTATTGACTGCCCGCTCAATAATAAGGTGTACGCTCAATATAAGTTTGCAGGAGATGGTATGAGTGACGGCACAATTATTACTGTCACAACATCATTGTCGCAGGCTGAAGGTGACGACTCTGTTCTAATAAACAAAATGGAGTATGCCGACAGTATATCACTGCCGATGAGTTATGCAAGAACAGAGGATGTGTTCTATTTTAAATTTGAGAAAAGCAACGGCAGTACAATTACAGATACAGTAAAGGTTGCAAAAAAGAATATACCCCATTTCGAATCGGTGGACTGCAATCCTGCATTCTTTCATACAATTACAGGTGTAGAACATACAAGACATGCCATTGAATCAATTATAATAAATAATAATACAGTAACTTATAATGTTGCAGAAGCACATTTTATCATATATCTTAAAGATAGCGACAGTTCTGACATTTCTGATGTCCGGTAACACATACGCTCTTGCCCAACAAAATAACAGACATCAAACAGAAATGCCTGCCGACACCATACCATTTTTCCGTGGTATTGCCGTTTCTGCAGATCTTGCAGGAATAGGCCAACTGGCATTCAGCGACTACGGACAGTATGAAGCGGCATTGCGCATTAACCTGAAGGACAGATACTTTCCGGTAATAGAACTGGGATATGGCAAGGCAGACACTGAAAACATAATATCGAAACTGTCATACAAGACAAGTGCTCCATACGGAAGAGTGGGTGTAGACTTTAATCTTATGAAGAACAAACACGACATTTACAGAATTTACGGAGGAGTCAGATACGCCTACACATCTTTTAAGTTCGATGTTGAAGGAAACGATATAAGCGACCCAGTGTGGGGAGACAATGTTGAATATTCCGCAAAAGGAATCAAAGCAAGCTATCATTGGTTAGAAGCGGTATTCGGACTTGACGCAAAAATATGGGGTCCCATAAGACTCGGATGGAGTTTCAGATATAAAAGACGTCTGATTCATGACGACGGCAACATAGGGAACACATGGTACGTGCCCGGCTATGGAAAGCAAGGAGGAACAAGACTTGGAGGAACATTTAACGTGGCTTTTGAATTATAAATCATGAATAAGAACAGATATAACAGAAAAAACATAGGACAAATACTGTTTCTGATATTCCTAATTGTGGGTACGATGCTGATTGTCAGAAAACAGCGCAACATGCCATATCAGCATGATAGCGGAATGATTTTCGGAACCATATACAACGTTACATACCAATGTGACAAGAACCTTGGTGAAGGAATACTTGCTGCAATGAAAGAAGTTGACAACTCACTCTCCATGTTCAACAAAAACTCAACAATATCCAGAATAAACCGCAACGAACATGTCGAGCCAGACGAGATGTTTTTAGATGTTTTCAATCTTGCTCAGGACATTGCCCAAAAGACAGACGGTGCGTTCGACATAACTGTGGCTCCATTAGTAAACGCCTGGGGATTCGGATTCAAAAAAGGGAAAATGCCGGTACAAAGTCAAATAGACAGCTTGTTATCCATAACAGGATATCAGAAAGTAAAATATATCAAGACTGACGGCAAGGGAGAGATTATAAAGAAAGATAACAGGATAATGCTTGACTGTAGTGCCATCGCAAAAGGCTATGGATCTGATATGGTTGCAAGATATTTGGAATCGCAAGGAGTGAAGAACTACATGGTTGAAATAGGCGGAGAAGTTGTCACACGCGGTATTAACAGCCAACAACAACCATGGAGAATAGGCATAAGCAAGCCTGTGGATGACACATTGAATGTAAACAGAGACATTCAGGCTGTATTGAAAGTAACAGACATGGCAATGGCGACAAGCGGTAACTATAGAAATTTCTATTATAAGAATGGGAAAAAATATGCCCATACGATAGATCCCAAGACAGGGAGACCTGTACAGCACAGCCTGCTTTCAGCAACCGTACTTGCCAAAGACTGTGCCACTGCAGATGCGTACGCCACCGCATTTATGGTGATGGGGGTTGAAAAAGCCAAACTGATATTGAAAAATAACACGGAAATCATGGCGTATTTCATATATTCTGATGATTCGGGGAAAACAAAAGTGTGGTACTCCGATACAATAAGACAAAAACTGGCAAACTGAAAATCCATATGGTGAACGAACCGGACATGTACACCAGACTGCTAAGGCAGCCTCTGTTTCAAGGTATGAGCAAAACAGATATCCACAATATCATAGCCCATACTAAGTTCGGCTTCAACAAATTCAAGGATGGAGAAACGATTGTAAAGGATGGAAGCGTATGCAACAAGCTCATATTCCTTACAAACGGAAAGATTAAAGCAACCAGATATTCTGACGACCACGGATATGCATTCTCTGAAGAATTAGCAGCACCGGAAATACTGCAGCCGGAACATATATTCGGACTTAACCAACGCTATACCTATACATTCACTGCGTCAGGTTCATGTAACCTTATAACGCTTGACAAGAACGAAACACTCAGATTATCCGACGAATTTATAATATTCCGACTCAACCTTCTTAACATAATAACAACACAAACACAAAAAATAACACACAAATGGTGGCTTGCTAAACCTACAGACCTAAGAAGACGAATCGTCCGTTTCTTTGAGTCTCACTGCCGGAAACCAGCCGGAGCAAAAACAATACACATAAAAATGGAACGGCTGGCTGAAGAGTTGAACGATAACAGGCTCAATATTTCACGCGAACTAAACAAAATGCAGAGCGAAGGACTATTACAACTCAAAAGAGCCATCATACACATACCGTCACTTGAAAAACTGATAATGTAACCTCATCCCATGTGTAATATAAGTTAAAAATAAGTTCAATGCAAAACGTATATGATATTTTTACTATTTTTGCAGTAGGTATAAACTATATTAGTTATATCTTAAATTTGCAATAAAAGAATATCAATACGTATGTTTGAAAATAAAAAAGAGAAAAGCAATCGAACGAATCCCTTCTTCGAGAATTATAACACCCCACATGAGACAGTTCCTTTCAGCCTGATAGAGATATCAGACTATGAGGAAGCCTTTATGGAAGGCATCAGAAGAGATGATGAAGAAATTGAAAAAATAATAAATGACGAATCAGAACCTACCTTCGAAAACACAATTATAAGGACAGATAATGAAAAGGGTGAGCATTATTATGATTTGCTGAACCGTGTGTCCAATGTGTTTTCCTGCATGCTCAGTGCCGAAACCAATGACGAGCTTGATGCTCTGGCACAGAAAATGAGTCCTATTCTGACAAAACACGCCAATGACGTAAAACTGAATAAGAAACTTTTTGAACGCATCAAATATGTTTATGAGCATCACCGTGAACTGTCACCGGAAGAACAGATGTTATTGAACAACTGCTACGACGGTTTTGTCAGCAGTGGAGCTTTATTAGACGAAGATGGAAAAGAAAAGCTCAGAAAGCTTACAGAAGAAGCAAGTATGCTGTCCCTCCAGTTTTCACAAAACCTACTGAAAGAGAACAAAGCTTATACTCTTGACATAACAGATGAGAAACAGCTAGACGGACTTCCAGAAACTGCCATAAACGCGGCTGCTCAGACTGCAAAGGAACAAGGAAAGACAGGATGGGTGTTTACACTTGACGCACCCAGCTATTCCCCATTCATGACATACTCTACCCAAAGAGAACTAAGGAAGAAAATGTATATGGAGAAAAACACTCTTGGTATACATGAAAACAACGAAAACAATCTGGAAATATGCAAGCGTCTCATAAACCTCAGACGTGAAATAGCACAGCTACTTGGCTATGATACGTTTGCAGATTATGTCATGAGACACAGAATGGCAGAAAGCACAGCCAACGTATACAAGCTTCTGGATGAGCTGATAGAGGCTTATAAGCCAACAGCACTGAAAGAGATTGAAGAAATAAACATGTTGGCAAAAGAAAAAGAAGGAGATAATTTCAATGTGGAGCCATGGGATTTCAGCTTCTATTCCCACAAACTCCAGATAGAAAAATACAATTTGGATTCTGAAATGCTGCGTCCGTATTTTGAACTGTCAAAAGTAATAAGCGGAGTGTTCGGTCTGGCAACCAGATTATACGGAATCACATTCAAAGAGAATAAGGACATTCCTGTATATCATCAGGATGTTAAAGCGTATGAAGTATTCGATAAAGACGGAACTTATCTCGCCGTGCTTTATGCAGACTTCTTCCCAAGAAAAGGGAAACAAGGAGGTGCTTGGATGACAGAATTCCAGGGACAATGGATAGACAAAAAAGGCGTAAATGTAAGACCGCACGTGAGTTTGGTGATGAATCTCACAAAGCCGACAGAACATAAACCGGCACTGCTTACACTTGGAGAAGTAGAAACATTCCTTCACGAATTCGGACACGCACTGCACGGAATGTTTGCAAACACACGATTTGAAAGTCTCAGCGGGACGAATGTATGGTGGGACTTTGTGGAACTGCCTTCACAATTTATGGAAAACTTTGCTGTTGAGAAAGACTTCCTACGTACATTCGCCTTCCATTATGAGACTAAAGAACCAATTCCAGATGAGTTGATTGAACGTATACACAAGAGTCGTAATTTCCTCGCCGCATACGGATGTTTAAGACAAGTAAGCTTCGGATTACTTGACATGGCATATTACACTCAAAAAGATGTTTTTGACAAAGACATAATACAATTCGAAAAGAAAGCATGGGAAAAAGCCATAATATCGAAGCAATTGCCGAACACATGCATGACAACACAGTTTTCGCACATTATGTCAGGAGGATATGCTGCGGGATATTACAGTTATAAATGGGCGGAAGTACTTGATGCCGACGCATTCAGTATGTTTCAAAAGAATGGAATATTCGACAAGGATACCGCTCAAAGATTTAGGGACTGCATACTTTCAAAGGGAGGTACAGAACACCCAATGATTCTTTATACAAAATTCAGAGGACAGAAACCGACAATAGACGCATTACTGACACGCAATGGAATCAACAGACAAACAAAGGAATCTTGACATCAGGTATCTGCGCATGGCAAGAATATGGGCTGAAAACAGCTATTGCCAAAGACGTAAGGTTGGAGCTCTCGTGGTAAAAAATAAAATGATAATCAGCGACGGGTACAACGGAACACCCAGCGGATTTGAGAACCAATGCGAGGACAACAACAATGTAACCAAGCCTTACGTTCTACATGCCGAGGCAAACGCCATCACCAAACTTGCAAGAAGCAACAATAACAGTGACAATGCTACTCTATACGTAACAGCCGCACCATGCATAGAATGCTCAAAACTGATTATTCAAGCCGGGATAAAAAGGGTTGTCTATGGTGAGAAATACAGGTTGGAGGATGGCATAAATCTATTAAAAAAAGCAAATATTGAAGTGATTTATTTAAATCCAGAAGAGAATGAATATTAATAAATCAAATCGTTTCATACCATTTATGATGGCTTTGTGCGTCGTAATTGGTATTGTCATAGGAACGTTCTATGCAAATCATTTTTCAGGAAATCGGTTGAATATAATAAACTCAGGGAGCAACCGGCTCACGAACCTACTTCATGTTATCGATGACAAATATGTGGATAAAGTAAACCTCGACTCACTGGCAGAGGCTGCAATACCGAAGATTCTTGCAGAACTTGACCCGCATTCTGTATATATAAGTGCAAAAGATGTACAGGCGGCAAACGATGATCTGAAAGGTTCTTTTTCCGGTGTAGGTATAGAATTCACCATAAGGGAGGATACGATAAGGGTACAGAACGTCATAAGCAATGGTCCCGCTGAAAGAGCCGGAATAATTGCGGGAGACAAGATTGTGAGTGTTGACGGCAAACCTTTCGTCGGAAAGATTGTTACCAATCAGGAGGCACAGTACAGATTGAAAGGTCCTAAGGGAACAAAAGTGAAAATTGGTGTCATCAGATATAAGCAGAAGAACGTAAAATACTTTACCGTAACACGTGGAGAAATACCTCAGAAGAGCATCAGCGCGACATATATGCTTGACGACAAAACCGGATATATAAGAATAAAGAATTTCGGCGAGACGACATATCCTGAATTGCTTATTTCTCTGGCACAATTGTCTCAAAGCGGATTCCAGAGTCTTATCATAGATTTGAGGGATAACACCGGCGGTTATATGAATCCGGCAGTGCAGATGGCTAACGAGTTCTTACCAAAGAATAAACTTATTGTCTATACTCAGGGAAGAAAATCGCCAAGACAGGAATACAGGTCTGACGGGCGTGGCAACTATCAGAACCTCCCTCTCGTTGTCTTGATAAACGAGGGCTCGGCATCAGCGTCTGAAATTTTTGCAGGTGCAATGCAGGACAATGACCGTGCAACAATTATAGGACGGCGTTCCTTTGGAAAAGGTCTTGTACAGCTGCCTATGGAATTCCCTGATGGAAGTATGATAAGGCTTACTGTAGCAAGATATTACACTCCGTCCGGACGATGCATCCAGAAACCGTATACAGCCGGTGATGACAAAAATTACGAACAGGATATTATTGCCCGTTACCAGCATGGAGAATTCTTCTCACAGGACAGCATCAAACACACCGGTCCGGCATACTACACCGGTTTAGGCCGAACCGTATATGGAGGTGGAGGCATAACGCCGGACATTTTCATTGCAGAGGATACACTTGGTGTTACTTCATATTATAAAGAAGCAAGCATAAGCGGACTCATCCTGCAGTTTGCGTTTAACTACACAGACAATAACAGGCAAAAGCTGAATAACTACAAGGAGATGTCCGAATTATCAGACTATCTGGTGAGTCAGAATATTGTAGAGAAATTTGTTGTATACGCTGAAAAACATGGTTTGAAGCGACGCAATATTATGATCAGGAAGTCGCACAAACTGTTAGAGCGTTACATTAACAGTCGCATCATTTACAACATGCTTGATGAGGCGGCATGGACCGAATATATCAATCTTGACGATCCGGCAATTGAGAGTGCTATAAATGTTTTCAAAAACAACGCCGCATTCCCACAGAAGCCACAAAAGGAAAATAAAAAGAAAAACACGACGGCATATGTGAGCCGTGACCTCAGAGAGCACGGTCATATAAAGATATATCATGCTTAGAAAAGAAGAAATCAGACAACAGATAAAAAGACGCAAGCGACAATTCACGGAAGAACAATTAAGGGAATTGTCGCTTGCTATTATTGACAGGCTGTTGGGTCACCCTCGGATAAAAAAAGCAAAAAGAATATTAATGTATTATTCTTTGCCTGATGAGGTTTACACACATGAGGCGATTATACAGCTTGTAAACGAAGGTAAAGAAGTATTCCTTCCGGTAGTTCTTGATAATTTTGAAATGGAACTGCATAAATTCAGCCGGAAAGATAACATGAGTGAAGGAGCATTCAACATAATGGAACCCATAGGGCATAAATATACGGATTTCGACAGTATAGACGTTGCAGTCATTCCGGCAATCGCATATGATGAAAAAAACAACAGACTCGGGCGTGGCAAGGGATACTATGACAGGTTTTTAGCAAAGATTCCACTTGCATACAAAATAGGCATATGCTTCGACTTCCAAAAAATCACAGACATACCTGCTGACAATAATGATGTTCCCGTAGATGAAGTAATATAGAACAATGACATGATAAAGTCAATACACCCTCACATCAACAATCACCTGGCTTCCGACAGACATATTAAGTCTTTTCACAAGCTGTTCTCTCATCATAGATAAATCATGCCGCAAAGCAGGATTCAATATCTTTACAAAAAGAGTCTGGTTTCTTATATATTTCTCCGCAGTATACCTCTCGACAGTACGCCCAGCCACAATACTCCATGAGTCAACAAGGCGTTTTTGTAACAATGGTGTCTCAAGTCCCTCTTTCCTCAAATAAATGTTCACGAGATCTGAAATTGACATAACTTCCTGCTTAAACATCTGTATTCTCCTCTATTTCACCGTCCTTAACCACAAATAATTTATAATTGAAAGACCCGTTGTCAAGTATTCTGTCAAGATGCTCACGATTTGTGTCTGTGATGAATATCTGACCATAATTGTTCCCGGAAACCAAATTTATAATCCGCTCTACCCTATCCGCATCCAATTTATCAAAAATGTCATCAAGCAATAGCAGCGGTTTCGTATTTGAAACAGTCCTGCACAGAAAATCAAACTGTGACAATTTAAGTGCCAACACAAAAGTCTTATTCTGTCCTTGGCTTCCCTCACGCTTCATCTGATAATCTCCCAACATCATATTCAAATCGTCACGGTGCACACCGTGCAAAGAATATCCTAAAATGCAATCCTTGCTGCGCCCCTTACGTATCATGTCAAGCAAATCACCTTTTTGCGCATGTGAGACATAGCTCAAAGAAACGCTCTCTTTATTCCCTGATATAGTATTATAAACAGATTTGAAAACAGGAATGAACTCTTTTATAAAATTATCCCTTTTATCATAGATAATCTTTCCATGATATGCCATCTCATTTTCCCAGATATCAAGAAGCGTTTCGTCCGGTTTTTCCGTTTTCAGCAAAGAATTACGCTGCATGAGAGCTTTGTTATATGCCGTCAAAGCCTCAATATAATTCCTGTCATATTGAGAAATCACCACATCCATGAACCGTCTTCGCTCCTCACTGCCGCCACCTATGAGCGAAACGTCGTTCGGAGATATAAATATAAGAGGTATTAATCCTATATGCTGTGAGAGCTTTTTATATTCCTTTTTGTCTCGTTTAAAATGCTTCTTTGTTCCACGCTTCATGCCACAATATACATCTATGGCATTCCCGGAATCATCAGAATAAAATCCTTCTAAAACAAAAAAATCCTCTCCGTGTTTTATTATCTGTGAGTCAATCGGATTAAAAGAACTTCTACAAAACGAAAGATAATACACCGCATCCAACAAGTTTGTCTTACCCTCACCGTTATTTCCAATGAAACAATTAATCTTGGGTGACATCAACAACGTCGCTTCTCTAATGTTCTTAAAATTAATAATTGAAACCTTATTTAATATCATCCGAAATGTAAAATCTTCTTTTATGCAAAGATAAGTCTTTTATCAATAAAAAAGAAAAAAGTAGAAAATAAATTTCAATATATGAGATTAATTACGTAATTTTGTGTCGCATTTTTTATGCATATACTACATCTAATTCTGCAAAAACAGAAAATAATAAAAACAATAAAATAGAATGACAAACAAAAAAGAATCCGGAGCTCTTGACATGAAAGAGACTCTCAGCAATTCAGAAGCTTTCTATAATAAAAACAAGAAAGCTATTCTTATCGTATTGTCCGCAATCATAATCTTAATTGCGGGTCTCTTGATTTACAAAGCTTATTACGCAGGACCAAGAGAAGAAAAGGCAAGTACGGCATTAGCAAAAGGTCAGGAATACTTCAACATGGAGCAATTCGACAAAGCACTCAATGGAGACAGCACGGGATATACCGGCTTTATCAGAATCATCAGTGATTACAGTGGAACTGACGCCGCAAACCTTGCAAATCTTTATGCCGGACTTTCTTGTGCGAATCTTAACAAATGGAATGATGCAGTGAAGTATCTGGAAGCATATTCACCTTCCGATGATGCAATGGTCAGTCCTGCCGCAGTAGCAGCATTAGGAAACGCCTATGCTCAGATAGGAGAAGTTGATAAAGCTGTGAAAAACCTAAAAGACGCAGCAAAAATGGCTGATAGCCGGTCTGAGGCAAAAGCAAACATGAGCATTTCACCGACATTCCTTATACAAGCCGGAGAACTGCTTGAAAGCCAGGGTAAAAAGTCGGATGCACTGAAAATATATCAGGACATCAAAACAAAATATGTAAACTCTCCGGTGGTTCAAAATTCTGAAATTGACAAATATATAGAACGGGTTTCTGAATAAATGGCGACAGCACTACATAATCTTTCTAAATACAATAAGGAATCGATACCGGATGCCAGCAACATGTGTTTCGGCATAGTGGTAGCAGAATGGAATAGTGATATAACAAATGCGTTGCTCGACGGTGCGGTAACTACACTGGAGAAACATGGTGCACTACCCGAAAATATACATGTAAAAAAAGTACCCGGGAGTTTTGAGTTAATATATGGAGCACACCAGATGGTACTTCACGGATACGATGCAGTAATAATTTTAGGATGTGTCATCAGAGGTGAGACTCCGCACTTTGATTACATTTGCCAAGGCGTTACATACGGAATCGCACACCTTAATACAACAAGTGAAATTCCAATTATATATGGCTTATTGACAACCAATGATTTGCAGCAGGCAAAAGACAGAAGCGGAGGGAAGCTTGGAAATAAAGGTGACGAATGTGCTATAGATGCTATAAAAATGGCTAAATTCTAATCATTATTAAGAATAATAAGAAGTAGGAGGAAAAATAACACTTATTTTCCTCCTACTTTTTTTATATCTGTTCATCATCTTGAGCGTACAAATATGGGCAATGATAGATAAAGGCTATGTTGCGCACACTTGATTGCATAATGATACATGCCGACATTAATCACACACAAGAAGGACAGCTTTCAGATATGGTGAAAATATATATGACTACAACAAGACTCGACAATCTACAATTGGTAGGCATAATCACATAAATACATGAAAAGAAAGCAGAATAAAACAAGAGCATATATACAATGTTCTGCCTCGTTTTCTCCAATATAATAAATCGCTCATAACAGCTATGGCTGAAGTAAAAAATATTGACAAAAAATTCCATTGAAATAGATAGAGCCGGCAAGATAAAAGCAGGTATTCATTACGTACTACTGCACGGTTTTTCTACAATACTGGCATAAATTAGGGATACATCTTTGCTCAACAGACTGTATTCATATTCTGAAAGTTTCCTCGAAAGCAGAATACCATATCGTATTACTCGTCCCAAAGTCGCAAAATCTGTCTTTTTAAAGAGTTATTCTGTCCTACACACTATGCACATGCAGGAATATACCTTCCCCATAAAGGCTTTTTCATACCATCATAGAGCCTTTTCTGTACTCCCAAACAGCCTTTTCCGTCATATAAACAAGCCTTTTCCGTCGAATAAAATTTCATTTTCTATTATAGAGAACATATAATAGAATGATATCCGATTACTTATGCTTATATGTCTAAAAAACGCATATTCGTGTCTGGACATATGTCTGCTTGTTTAAATACGATTCTCAGCGACTTGACGTTACACGAATGTACAGTCTTATTCCACTCTATCGCACATATGCTTAGTTTGTTTCCGAGAGATTGGAGACCTCTGTTTTGTCTGTAAAATTTGAAATAATACTCATGTATTCTGTATTTAATACATAACGTTTCCAGGCAATAAGTCATATACGTCATATCTGTCCATGTTGTTAAAAAAGCATAACTTCATTTTTTATAATGAAGTTATAGCTCCGGCACATGCAATCTTTCATGTCTGAGTGTCAGTTTTCTCGTCTCTTGTCTGCACTGTTATCGTCATCCGGTTTCCCATTTTGCCCTGTATAATACGATACATTCTCGACAAAACCAGAAACATAAAAAACAAGTAAGCTATACGAAATACGAATGTGGCAAAATGACTGATTCGGAATAAAACAAGTGAAAACTGAATATAAAAACTGGGTGTCCGTAAAATATAAAAGCATCGGATGCAAATATCCGATGCTTTTATAATTAATATTAATTGCAATCTATATCAGTCAAGCCACTTTACATAGCAGAACGCCTGTCTGTGAGCCAGCATCTCATTCTTGGGGAACATCCTTACACATCCCTTGAACGAACCTGCGACATCCGGTTCGAATTCAAGTTCAAACGTATAAAGATTGCCTTCATGACCAACCATCTTGAACTCACGAACATTGAAAATCCGCTCCTCTCCGTTGAGGTCGGTCTTTACAGAAACAAATTCAAGACCGACAGCATCATTAAGTCCCTGTTCGTCAATCACATATTGCATACTGTATTTTTTACCGGTTTCTACACCACTTACAACAAAGTCGGTTTTCGATACCACATGTATTGAATCCCAGCGCTCTGCAACAGTTTCCTTCCACTGTGCCAGTTCCTTTGCAAGCTGATTGTCGTTGGCAGACAGTTTCTTGAACAGAGAAGCCTGCTTTGTGTAGAAACGGCTGTAATAATCATCCAACTGACGCTTCATAGTATAATGAGGCGCAATTGTTGCAATTGAGTTCTTTATCGTCTTTATCCAGCCTTCGCTATATCCCTTCTTGTTGCGGTTATAATAGAGCGGTGCGATGTCATTTTCAAGCAGGCTGTAAATCATGGCTGCATCAAGACGATCCTGATAGCCTTGGTTCTGATAAGTGCGCTCCTGCGGCAGTGCCCATCCGGCACCTTTCCGATAGCCTTCAACCCACCATCCGTCAAGGACTGACAGATTGACAACACCGTTCATCTCGGCTTTCTCGCCTGACGTACCTGAAGCCTCAAGCGGTCGTGTCGGGGTGTTCATCCATATATCGACACCTGAAACAAGACGGAGGGCAAGCTGCATGTCATAATCCTCAAGGAATATAATCTTGCCGAGGAACTCAGGACGCTGGCTTATCTCGAACACTCTCTTGATGAGTCCCTGTCCGGCTCCATCAGCCGGATGTGCCTTTCCGGAGAATATAAACTGTACAGGACGCTCCGGATTGTTCACGATTTTGGCAAGACGGTCAATATCTGTGAACAGAAGATGGGCACGCTTGTATGTGGCGAATCGGCGGCAGAAGCCTATCATCAATGCATTTGGGTTTATGCGGTCGAGCAATGACACGACACGTGCGGGGTCGCCCTGGTTCTTAAGCCATGTCTCTGTAAATTTCTTGCGTATGTAATCAACAAGATTTTTCTTGAGAATCATTCGGGTCTTCCATATCTCCTCATCCGGCACATCATATATGCCATGCCAGATGCTTTCGTTGCTTTGGTCGTTGAGGAAGTTCTTGTCGAAATATTTTGCATAAAGCTTCTGCCATTCAGGCGCGGTCCATGTAGGGAAATGTACACCGTTAGTAACGTATCCGACATGATTTTCTTCAGGATAATATCCTCTCCATATCGGTGAGAACATCTTCTGGCTCACCCATCCGTGCAGTTTGCTGACACCGTTAACCTCCTGACATGTATTGCATGCAAATACAGACATACAGAACTGTTCTGAATGATCGTCCGGGTTCTGCCTGCCCATACCAATGAACTCATCCCATGTTATGCCGAGCATTGATGGGTAGCCGCCCATATATTTTCCGAAAAGAGACTCGTCAAAATAGTCGTGTCCTGCCGGCACCGGAGTGTGTACGGTATATAAGGAGGAAGCACGTACCAGCTCCATTGCCTGATTGAAATTCAGTCCGCTCTTGACATAGTCGCACAGACGCTGCAAGTTGCAGAGCGCGGCATGTCCTTCGTTACAATGATAAACATCCTTCTTTATACCAAGTTTCTTGAGTGTCAGCATTCCTCCTATACCAAGCAGTATCTCCTGCTTCAGACGGTTCTCGTTGTCACCGCCATACAGTGAGTGGGTTATAGGCTTGTCAAATTCTGAGTTCAGCTCATTGTCAGTATCAAGAAGATACAGTTTTATGCGTCCCACATTAACTCTCCACACATAAGCATGTACCTGATAGTTCATATACGGCACATCCACCACAATAGGATTGCCGTCAGCATCGTTCTCACGCTCAATAGGCAGCGACTCAAAGTTCTGAGCCTCATATTTTGCTATCTGCTGTCCGTCCATATTGAGCGACTGTATGAAATAGCCGTAACGGTAAAGGAATCCGACAGCACACATATCCACATTGCTGTCCGAAGCCTCTTTCAGATAGTCACCGGCAAGCATGCCAAGACCGCCGGAATAAATCTTAAGTACATGGCTTAAGCCATATTCCATGCAGAAATATGCTACAGAAGGACGCGAATGGTCAGGCTCTACATCCATATATTCACGGAACTTCTTGTATACGCTCTTCACCCGACTCATTATTGCATGATCCTTTACAATGGCTTCCTTGCGGTCGTAGCTTAGACGTTCGAGAAGAAGAACAGGATTGTGCTTTACCTCTTCGAAAAGCTTTTCGTCCAGACTTTTCCATAGTTCCTGTGCCTCATGATTCCATACCCACCACATATTATGGGCCAATTCGTCCAGGCATTTTAGCTGCTCCGGCAATCTTGATCTTACAATCAACTCCTTCCACTGAGGAGTGTTGGCATAATCTGATTTTATTTTCATAATTATATTTTAGTTATTTTCTGATATTCTTTTCTGAGCTGCACGGAGAGAATAATCATAAGCAGCATAATAGTGTTTGATAAAATTGCTCCATAAAGCCATCTTCGACAACGACGCTGCGTTATCTCTGGATGATTTCACTTCCGCATCTGTAAATCCGGCATACTCCTCCACCGTTTCCTTTATGGTTTCAGCCACATCGAAATAGTTATAGTCGTTACGATGAATCACCTTGACTCCGTCTTCTATCTCTCCGTATTTGCCCTTTACCGAATTCACCCATAAACCGAACCCTGCGAGGTCTGTCGTTATACAAGGAACCTTAAAGGCTACAGCTTCCAACGGAGTGTATCCCCACGGCTCGTAATAAGACGGGTAAATGCAAAGATCGTTTCCTAACACCAGGTCGTAATATGTCATGTTGAATATGCCGTCATCACCTGTCAGATAGCACGGCACAAAAATAATCTGTACCTTTGAACCGGCATTGTTCTGTACATTCATGCCTTTCAACATGCCTATAACCCTGTCTTCATTCATATTGTTGAGCCAGTGAGTGAGCAGCGGCGTGTCAAGCGGTGTGTCAAAAGTCTGACCTGAACCAATGCGCGCAGACAAATCCTCACGAGGAGAACTTACCCACCCCGGTACTTCAATAAAGGCTATCGCCCTACGTTTGAATTTATCATCGTTCCTCAAACGGTTAACAGCCTCGATGAACACGTCGATTCCTTTGTTTCTGAATTCATATCGGCCACTCGTCGATATTATCAGTGTATCATCATCCGTGCTGCACCCGGTAAGCGCATTGGCGACCTGAAGCAGCTTTCGGCGTGCCATGCGGCGTTTACGCATGAATGTCGAACTTTTAGGTATGAAACTGTTGTCAAAACCGTTTGGCAGAATAAAATCCGCAGGTCTGTCCAACAATTCGGCACACTCTCTGCCTGTTATATCGCTTACTGTCGTAAAGCAGTCCACGTGACAGGCTGTCTGCTTTTCTATGGAATGTTTGCTTTGCATGTTAAGTTCCGCAGCCATCTGGTCACCGTTATATGCAAACAGATAGTCATACAAAGGCTTGTTGTTGCCGGCTATACTTCGCCCTATACTTGTCGCATGCGTTGTGAACAGAGTTGCAATCTCCGGCAATTTGTGGTTGATGTATAACAATCCGAGTCCGGTCATCCATTCATTACCATGATATATCACGCGTGTTTCTGGAGTAAGATAAAACGAATGGAAACTCTCTACCACCTTAGCTGCCGCAAATGAGAACATAGATGCCTCATCATAATCGCCATAAGCATGAAGACTGTCCACACCGTAAAGTTCCCAGATGCGAGTATATATATCATTCTTTTCTGCATAGAATGGAGTGAAATCAACCAATACGGCAACAGGATTGCCGGGTATTTTCCAACGGCCAACCCTTACATTCAGCCCTTCCTCATGCGCATGCATTCTCCATTCAGCATAGAGACGCTCGTCACTTTCAAAATAAGGACATTGCTTGCTGCCCCAACAGTCAGGACCTATAAAAATCAAATTATCTTTTAGTTTTTCCTGTAAAGTTTTCGCTCGTGTAGATAAAACCGTGTATATACCACCGACTTTATTACAAACTTCCCAACTCGACTCAAACAAATAGTCCGGGAACAATAAACTCTCTTTAGCCATATGAAAAATTATATGTCTGCAAATGTACACATTTTGGTATAAATTACCAACTTTTATGAATATAAAAATAAATAAAACGGGAGTATTCTTGATTTAATTTGGTATTTTTGTAAAATAAAAAAGACTGAAAATGAAAAGAATATCCATATTGGCAATAATGTCTGCACTCGCTATGAATGTATTTTCTCAAAATGACTCCATATTCAAGTGCAACCTGTATAACGAGGAATACAAAGTGTATATGAAGATAAATCTTTATGACAACAACATAACAGCACCACGACAGGAAATATTCGGAGAACTGCCGGGGTTCTTCGGACAGGATAACGACAGCAGGGTCTGGCTGATAACAGACGCAAAGATTGTAAACAGCAACACTGCGAAACTTTCGATTGTAAACGACTACGGGAGCGAAGATCTTACGGCTACACTTACTTTAGACAAGGAGGGTAATTACATCCTTAAACAAGTAGACGGAAGCCGGATAAAAATTGTTGAAAAACGGAAATGGGTAAAGATTCCGACAGAAATAAAATTCAAAAAGAAATAGTATTGCAATATATATATGACCGATTGTGGCTTAACAATCTACCGCAAAGACTTACATCCGTCTGAACTGTGTATTTTCTGATAATGCTAAAAGCCAACTAATTCATATTATCAATATGTTTGAATTAGTTGGCTGATTTTGTGTTATTTACTGAATAACCTCATTTATATTTATCTATTAACTCCTGCGCCCTGCTGTCTCCAAGTCCACGTGCCTTCTCAAGCATTTGCAATCCGTTGGATTTATCTTTCTTATGAATCAATGCCAGTCCCTTTATAAGATATGCGTCCGGAAATTCAGGGGCTATCCTAATACATAGGTCTGCTGATTTTATAGCATCATCGAGCTGATTTAACCTCAACTGAAGCGAACTCATTTCAGCCAGATATACCGGTTCATTTGGATTAAGATAAGCCGCATGAGCTATATCATTGAGAGCCTGTTTGTACTGTTTAAGATTCAATTCACACTTGAACCTTGTATAATAGAAAGGTGCATCGGCATTCCCTAACATTAAAGTATCGTAGACATTATAGTCTGCAAGAGCCTTTCTATATTCTCCCATTTTGTCATAAATCTGCCCTCGTGCAAGAATATAAGGAGATGATATGCTTGTCAATGGTTTAGGGCAAGCCGAAACTGCACTGTCAAGAAGGACTACGACTTCAGTATCAGGAGCATTAAGCTGTATTTTACATTGTGCAGCCTCCAAGAACAACTCTTCGCGCTTCAATTCTTCTTTTGTAAGACCGATAAACATATCATATGCTTTCTGATAATCTCCTTTTGTGTAGATTATCTGTGCCTCACGATGCCTATAGACAGGCTGCGGAGACATCTCATAAGCTTTTCTTATTTCCCCCAAAGCCTTATCCAGAGTCCATTCCTTATATGTGGTATCTGGACTATATATAAGTTTCTGATAAATTACAGAAGAATATTCTGCATGCGCGGCGGCTTTGTCGGCAGTCTTTTCAATGGCGGTTTTCATCGTCTTGTCGGCTTCTTCGAAGTGTCCTGCACTTACAAGATTCATGGCACGGGTTGAATATCCGTTGACCTCTGTCGGGAAAGAGCTTATAAAATCATCCACATATTTTACATATTTAGAAGAATCACATTGCTCTTTTGCCATCACAAGCATTATCAAAGCTTCCTGCTTATCTGCGGGCATGTTTAGTTTTATTCCTGTCTGGCGGTACATTGAGTTGCTTATGAAAAGACCTTTAGTCTCAATGCTATCAGTGAAATTCGCATCAACCACATTGATGCCAGCCGAAGAACCTGACCGCTGGAACAAACCAGTAAGCTTTCCATCTTTATCTATAACCGGACATCCGGAAAATTCCGGTGCATCCTCCATCGAAATTATATAATATGTGTATTTATCCATGAATGCCTCCGTTTTGTCTATTTCACACTTGCTGGCACCCAGTTTGTTGTTCTTATTAAATAAGACCCACATGTTTTCACCCTGTGTGGATGGTTTTCTTGCAATTTCAATGGAAGAGGTTTTGCCCTTTACTTTAAACTTGCATACATTATACAACTCATTGGCACCTATAATAGACTCAACCTCCATTATGTCGCCATTACTGGTCTTAACTATTGCGCTGTCTGTGTCAATGAACGGAGTCCATAGACTTATTGCCTCACCTTCAGAACCAACAAACACACCATATATGTCTGATGATTTTATATTACCATCTTTGTCAAAAGTTGTAAGTGTAAAAACAGACTTGCCATATTTCTTTACAGACGGCTGCGCATTACTTAATGAAATAGACAATGTCAGTATAGCAATGAAAGAATATAATCTTTTCATATTAATATCGTTGATAAATTAATTCAGTTTTAATAAAGTTCTCGCATTCTCTATCGCGGCACCGGATATGTCAGTACCACTCAGCATTTGAGCAATCTCCTTTACCCTTTCCTCATAAGACAAAACACTCATCCGGCTGTTTGTCCCTTCCGGTGTCTCGGTTTTTGTGACTTTATAATGACTTGTTCCGATAGCTGCGATCTGCGGCAGGTGAGTAATGCATATCACCTGATGATCACCGTCTCCCAACTCTCTCATTATATGAGCCATTTGCTCCGCCACACGACCACTTACTCCAACATCAATTTCATCGAATATAATCGTCGGAAGTCCTGCGACCTTGCTCATCATGGCTTTTAACGACAGCATGACCCGTGAGATTTCTCCTCCAGATGCGACCTGTGCAATAGGTTGTAACGGGGAGCTTGTGTTAGAGCTGAACAAGTAAGTAACTTTATCAAGACCTTTTGCTGTAAGCTCCTTTTGTAAAGTCATCTCTATTTTGAATCTAATGTTAGGTATACCAAGAGGGACAAGTCTTGAAGCCAATTCTTTTTCAAGTAGGTTTGCTGCTTTACGCCGTGACTCAGTCAATAGTCCGGCATGCCTGATACAAGAATTCCTCAAATCCTTTACTTTATCTTGAAGCTCGGCAAGCTCATTATCAAAATTATCTATTTTGTTCAATTGACTCTCTATTTCTTCATGTTTTCTTATTAGTTCTGAAACGCTGTCAACATGAAACTTGTTTTCAAGAGTATATATAGTGTCAAGTCTTGCGTTTATATATTGCAATTTATCAGGGTCGTAATCAATACCGTCTGTATGCGACACCACTTCTCTGGAAATATCCTTTAATTCAATAAGACAATTATTCAGACGTTCCGCCAAATTCTCTGCATCAGGATATACCGTCTGTATGTTATACATTGAATCAGACGCATTCTTTAACATACTGATGATATTTTGCTCATTGCCAGACAGAATGCCGTCAACGTTAAACAACGCACTTTTTATATCCTCTGCATGGGTAAGCACCTCACTCTGCTGTTCCAGATGCTCCTGCTCTCCATTCTCAAGATTCGCGTCTGAGAGTTCCTTGTTCTGGAACTTTAGAAAATCCTCATTCTCCTTTATCCGTGCAATAGTGTCTTGCAATTCATTCAATTTACAGACTTCATCCTTATAACATTTATATAAATTCTGATACTCTGTAAGAATTGCCTTGTTCTGAGCGAAAATATCTATTACATTCAGCTGGAAGTCCTCTTTATTCAGCATCAGATTCTGATGCTGACTGTGTATATCCATAAGATGCTCTCCCAAAGACTTAAGAGTTGAAAGAGTGACAGGAGTATCATTTATGAATGCACGGTTCTTGCCATTTGTATTTATTTCCCTTCTTAGGATACATTCACTTCCGTTACTGTCCAGATTACTGTCTTCCAGAAAGCGGTCAATAAAATTACGATCATAATCAGATATTGAGAAAATTGCCTCAACAACACATTTATCTTTACCGCTTTTTATCATCTTTACATCAGCCCTGTTTCCCAAGAGCATGCTCACGGCACCGATGATTATGCTTTTACCGGCTCCCGTTTCGCCTGTTATAACAGAGAAACCAGAACTGAATGTAATATCCAATTCGTCAATTAATGTGAAGTTGCTTATATATAAATGTTTAAGCATTGTTTATTCTTTTATTTTTTCCCAGGCAGAGTTCTGGCTCGCATTTATCGAAAACAGAATATTATATACCGACTCTTTTTCCTTTTGTGTACCCTTACCTTTGTATATGTTAGCCAGTTCATCACGTTTATAATCTGTCCATATTTGTGGCAGCATGCTCATGGGGTTATCTTCGTGACACTTTTTTAAATCATTCTCTATTGCGATTGTTATGTTTGTTCTCCCCCGCTCCGCATTATTCGCCATTTCGTCCAGTCCTGTTCTGTAATAATCATATTGGAATTGCCTGAATGTCTTCATCGAACCATCAAGATAATCATTAATGATGGCAAAACGGTTACGGTCATTATCAAACGCTTTCCATCCTGGGAAATTGAGGTTCTGACTGTTGTTTGCAAGATTCATACACTGCTGCAGAACCTCCTCGCCTCCCATTGGCGCAAATGTGTCCAGATTGATGCCGATTATAAGATATGCATAATATGCAACAAGCGCAGTCAGCTGATTATCCACATTTTCTTCATTAAACTGAAGCTGATCAAACTGTGCATAATTAAAATTAAAATCGTTGTCTGTATTGTTATATATCGTACTTGTATATGTCGAATTATATACAGGGCGGTTCGCCTGGATTGTAGCCTTGCAAGTAAACAGATTTGATGAATTATCGTATTTAGTAACGGTTATGTTGAAATTGCACGGAATCCTTTCATTTTTCTGAAATTGCAGATTTGTCCATTGCCGGTCATTTATAAATTGAGTAAGTGTTTGTTTCAGATCCTCAAACACACTTGCGTCCGTACCTTGAATCTGACTGTAATTCAAAGTGACACGTGCCTGTAACTCCTGAGCGCGTACGGCATCAGCTAATATGAACATTATTGCGAAAAACAACAGTAAAGCTTTCTTTCTCATCTGTCATTACTTTTGTGAGAGATTACTTCGACCATTTCATCCACGATATCTCCGGCTGCCTCTATTTTACTTTTTATTGGGAATTGCTTTTTCCTATCGCTACCGATAATTGTAATTTGATTGTTGTCAGACTGGAAACATGTTCCTTTGTTCCTCATACTGTTCAATACAATGAAATCAGCATTTTTACTTTTAAGTTTATGCATGGCATTCTGCTCCTCATTATCCGTTTCAAGAGCAAAGGCTATAAGACACTGACGCTCTGTTTTGAGTTTGCCCAATGATGCCGCGATATCTGTCGTGGTCTTCAGGTGTAATGTCATATTGCCCTTATCATGCTTTATTTTCCTGTCACACTGCTGTTCAGGTTTGAAGTCAGCCACTGCAGCAGCCAATATAGCAGCGTCTGTATTAGGGAAAACCTTTAAAGCCGCCTCATACATCTCCTCACAGCTTTCCACATCTATACGTCTGATGCCTTCAGAACAGCTGAGATTGACCGGACCAGCTATCAATGTTACATTCGCACCGCGTCTCAGACATTCCTCGGCAATGGCGAATCCCATCTTACCACTGGAATAATTACCAATGAAACGTACGGGATCAATTTTTTCATAAGTAGGTCCTGCCGTTATCATAATATGTCTTCCGGTCAACTGCCGCAAGGATGTCTCATTGTCGAACCATTCGGAAATCATCCGAACAATTTTGTCCGGTTCTTCCATTCTACCCTTACCGTCGAGCCCGCTCGCCAAAAAACCGCTTTGCGGCTCTATTATATGATTTCCCGCAGCAGACAGTTTCTTCAGATTCTCCTGTGTAGCTGCATGTGCGTACATATCAAGATCCATTGCAGGAGCAATGAACACCGGAGCCTTCATAGACATATAGGTAGTCACAAGCATATTGTCTGCTATACCGTGAGCCAACTTACCAAGGGTTGACGCCGTACAAGGTGCGATAAGCATTGCGTCAGACCACAATCCCAAATCGACATGAGAATGCCATGTTCCGTCACGTTGCGCAAAGAAATCGGATATTACAGGCTTATGCGTTAGCGCTGATAATGTTACCGGTGTTATAAACTCCTTTCCACTCGGAGTTATCACCACCTGAACTTCAGCCCCTTGTTTTATGAGTCCGCGTATGATATAGCATGCCTTATAAGCTGCAATAGACCCGGTAATACCTAATACTATTTTTTTCCCGCTCAACATATCCGCTATATTTATTTGCCCAAATCCCTAAGACGAATTCTTGTAAGAACCTGTTTCGTATTATATGTAAAGTCCCCGTTCAGAATCCAACTGAAATATCCGGGATCTCTTTTTAAGACGTCAGAAACAGGCTGTCCCTTGTATTTTCCAAAATTGAATACCTCATGCCGCACTTTGTTCCCGTCTTTGCCGGTCTCCTCTTTCCATACAATACGACCTGCGAAATCGACAAAATCATTAAGTTTAGAGAATTCTGCAAGAACGTCAATGTCATTTGGAAGATGCTTTTCCGGATCCGCCTGTGTTTCAGGATTATACATGTCCAGCTCGCCCATAAGTATGCGGTATGTGGCTTCTGTATCCTGATCAGCACGGTGGGCGTTAAAGTCGTCCTCCATTTTTCTTCCGCAATAAAACTTGTATGCAGCCGACAAATTGCGTCGTTCCATCTTATGGAATATTGTCTGTGCATCTATCAGCCGACAATGCGAAAAGTCAAAGTCGATGCCTGCTCTGAGAAACTCTTCCGCCAGCATCGGTATATCAAAGTGATTGGAGTTGAAACCGGCAAAATCGCAATTTCTGAAAGTGACGCTCAACTCAGACGCAACATCTTTGAACGACGGACAGTCTTTTACGTCATCGTTACTTATGCCCGTTAAAGTCGTGACATCCTGCGGTATTTCCTTGCCCGGATTCAAATAGATATTATCCCGTTCTTCCTTACCGTCAGGATGAATCTTTATGTAAGAAATCTGTATTATTCTATCATTTACCAAATCAAGCCCCGTTGTCTCCAAGTCAAAGACAATCAAGGGCTTTGATATATTTATTTTCATCGCTAATCAGTCGTTTAGTAACATTGGCATAATAAGCATCAAAATATTTTCATCTTCCGCCTGTGTCGCCGGCTCAATCACTCCTGCCCTACTCGGATCGGCAAGATGCATTATTATGTCATCGCAGTCGAGGTTTGTAAGTATCTCGTATAACGAGCCGCCCTTAAAACCGATATCCATTGTACGTCCGTTATAGTCACATATAACATTCTCCTTGGCACTTGTCGCAAAATCCATATCCTCTGAAGTAAGTTCAAGATTGCCGCTATCTATATGGAATCTGATGAGCTGGCTGCTTTCGCTTGCAAAAGGCAGAACACGTCTGAGTGCTCCCAACAGAGACTTACGGTCTATAGTGAGCTCATTGGGATTGTTTTGCGGTATTACGGAATTATAATTAGGATATCTTCCCTCTATCAGACGGCAAATCATGAATCCGTCCGTATATTTTATTTCCGCGCTCTTCTCATGGAATCTGATCACTATATTCTCATCCGAACGTCCCAAGATGTTCTTAAGCAATGATGCCGGTTTCTTTGGCAATATAAAGGATGAAGTGACATTCCCATTCATTGAAGAAATCTGACTCCGTACGAGCTTGTGTCCGTCGCTTGCGACAACAGTAATACTGTCCTCCTTGATATCGAAATAAATGCCGTTCATCACCGGCCTCAACTCATCCTGGGCTGTCGCGAACAAAGACCTTGAGATACTGTTATACAACAATTTACCATCAATGTTAATTACATTCGCCTCATCCGGAACCTGCCGCATAACAGGGTATTCGCCTGCGTCCTGGGCGGTGAAATTATATTTACCGTTCTGATAACATATTTCCACGGTATGATTGTTGATATTCACATCGAACATCAAAGGTTGTTCCGGCAATTCCTTTACAGCCTCCAGAATGGTGCGGCTCGGTACGGCAAAGCTTCCGTCCTCGTTGCTTTCATCCAACTGGATAGTCGTCTGCATCATATTCTCGCTGTCACTTGCCGTTATTGAGAGCATATTATTTTTTATCTCAAAAAGGAAACAGTCAAGTATTGTGATGGAACTTTTGTTGTTTATAATCCTTGCAAGAACCTGTAGCTTACTATTTAGAATGCTGCTTGATAAAGTAAATCTCATTGATATTCTTTCTTTATAAATTTAACTTAGGTACAAAAATACAAAAAAGCTTTGTGCACAACAAAAAAAAGACAAGAAAGTTTTCCTCTTTTAGAACTATTTTATTAATTTCGCATTTGAATAAAAATATTGTAATTAGTACACAAAATAAAGTTTAAAATGGAGTTACAAGGAAAAATTATTGCTGTGCTTGAACCAAGAAGCGGTGAATCTGCAAGAGGTCCATGGAAGGCACAGGATTTTGTAATAGAGACACATGACACATACCCTCGCAAGATGGTCTTTTCTGTCTTCGGAGCAGACAGACTTGAAAGATTCAATATACAGACAGGTCAGGAAGTTTCTGTATCGTTCGACATTGATGCGCATGAATATAACGGAAGATGGTTTAACAGTATAAGGGCATTTGATGTAAGACCAACAGCGCAAGCCGTACAACAGCAGGCACAGCCGTCATCATACGTGCCGGGCGGCTCTTCTGCCATACCAAACACCACATTCGGCGCAACACCGGCAACGTCAGCAGACAATCAATTCAATGATACAAAGGACGACGCAGACGATTTGCCATTCTGAAAATAAAACAGACGGCACACAGAAAATGCAGAAAGCATTTTGTGATTATCATAATATGGATGGGATATGTCAGACGGCATTCCCATCCATTTCTTTTTTCCAAGTCTAAATCACGACCCCATTCGAACACAGGTGCAGAAAGAAACACTCCGCATTTTAGCTGTAAGGCATTTACGGCATATCGCTGAAAAAGAGTGGCAATATGGTTGAATGATGAAGAATATACAGACAACGGTATGTCAGCGACAATAGCGTGTATGCGGACATACACCCATCTGAGCACGTAGACACGTGCCATTGACGCATATACATAACATACTGACCGTCAGTACATTTCGTCTCTCAAAACTCAAACAATAGTTAAAGCCTCTGCGGAAAAGCCTTTCTCATGTGCCGAAAAAGCCTTTATTGGCATGCGATAAAGGCTATATTGAATCATGACATGGTCTTTACAGCGGTTGCATATTGCGTCATGACAGACAAAACAGAGTAGGGTTCTTCCATAAAGAAACAATTTATTAGACTTAGAGATGAAAAGAGAGGCACGACATACTACTTGATACTAACTTTCAGGTAGACAAAACTATAATATAAGCAAGACTCTATCCCTTGAGAATTTCTATTTCACGAAAATAAATTGTCAATATTTTTTACTTCACAAAAAGCCTGAAACCCCAATGTATATCAGAATAAACAGTGAACGGCAAGCAATCCACCATGATATTACATATAATCTGCGCGAGTCCCGATGACAACTTTTGCTTTATTTATTTTTTTACAGACTTAATCAAGAGCAACATAATCGGCAGAACTCCGGTAGAGGAATCCAGATTTAATTTTATCTCAGTCTGAAAGTTATAACAGACGGCAACGGTTTGAAATATACAAAATGCCGGTACTTTAGCTTTCCACATCAAAAAAACAGGTGATTATATACGACAATACCCTAAATTTTGCCACGGCAAACCTTTCCTGCCTCTGAGGTAGTTGCGTGGCGGAGTTGGGGGTATGCCACGCTCTTTTCGAGGCTGTAGTGGTAAGGGTAACGGTGGGGCGTGGTAAAGTAAGTGGTGGCTATGGATGTGGCTGAAAGTAAATGGTGGCGTAACAGTAAATAAATCCCTTGTAAATCTATGCTAACTTACAAAAATATTTATCATCTATTTGGTGTTTATTGAGAATATGAAAGCATTGTATTAAACCCGATAAAAAGGATAAAAAATCTATATTACCAAAAAAAAGCAAGCCTTTAATTTATAAACATCAATCTTTTTCATTATATTTGTAGCTGTTCAAAAAGTAAACAAGAAAATGACAGCAATCGTTGGAGTATTAAATAAACATGCAGTAGCAATTGCTGCTGATAGTGCTGTGACTATGGGCAATACTCATAAGGTGATAAATAGCGCAAATAAGATATTTACGCTGTCTAAGTACCATCCAGTAGCAGTGATGACATATAATAACGCTGCTTTTATGGGAGTGCCATGGGATATTATCATAAAAGAATATCGCAAACAATTAAAAGACAAAAGTTTTCCATACTTAAAAGATTATGTTGATGACTTCATCAAATACTTACATATACGTAATTTCTTTTGTGATGAACGAACTCAACAAGTGTTTATGATTTACTTATTGGATTCATACCTAAACATTTGTCGTAAAGAAATATTGAAAGATAAAAGAATCGGCAAAGATGAACTTACCAAAAATTTAATGGAAGAAAAATTAAAGATTTGTTTGAACAACAATCGGAACTCAGATAAATGTCCTGAGTTTGCATCATACTCTTATAATGATTTTAAGAGTTATGCTTCTTCAGCAATAAAAGATTATGCTAATAGCATTATTGATATTGATGATATAGAGCTTCTCATGGAGTCGTTTTTCTATTACATGGTAGCTAAGTTTTCTCAACCTTTTTATACGGGTTTAGTGTTTGTCGGTTATGGAGAAACAGAAATATATCCATCTTTATATCCTATAATGTTTCTTTGGGTATTGACAATCATTTGAAATACTATTTGGATGATGATAATGTTGCACAAATTACAGAACATGGCGCAGGAGCAATAATAATCCCATTTGCTCAAACGGATGTAACTCAAACAATTATTAGAGGCATCAATCCAAGTTTCCAAGACATAATTTATAATGTCATAGACAAATCTATAAAATCTTTTTCAAAAGACATTACAAATATTCTTGACAAAAATCCTGCTACGGTCTCTGTATCTGCTGCCATTAAGGGATTGAACCTAAAAAACACCATCAACGTTGCGTCACGTGAAATAAAAGACGAAATGTTCAACTTATATTCAAAGCCATTGATAGATACTGTTGTTCTTCTTGATAAAGAAGATATGGCAAACATGGCGGAAAGTTTTATATCTCTTACATCACTTGTTAGAAGAATGCAACCTGGAGAGGAAACTGTTGGTGGACCAGTAGATGTAGCTGTTATATCTAAAGGTGATGGTTTTGTCTGGATAAATAGGAAACATTATTTTAAGCCAGAATTAAATTCTTCATTTTTTAGCAACTATTTTAAATGAAAAAGGATTTTGTTATGTATAATACAATGATTAGCAGTCTGTGTTCCCAAACGAATATGGAAGGAACTCTGCTGACAAAAGAACAAGTTGACGAGATTTCTACCCGTATATCAAAAAAAGTATCAGAGAATATTACAAAGCAATTAGAAAAAGCCATGTCGAAAATGCCACCTGATAAAGAACAAAAAGGGATAAAGGATGGTAAGTAAAAACATGTTTTAAAATGAACGTGATAAAAAAGAGGATGTGTCAAAATACCGCATCCTCTTTTTTTTGATATAAATCATATTGATAATGACAACTTTCAAATAATTTTCGTATCTTCGCGCCGTCTTTCGGGACAGACTTTGCGGGAACAAAAAGGAAGTGCCTTATACTTGTTGAAATCGCCAAAACATCAAAAGGTATATACGAGGCACAGAGGACGACTCATATCAAGTGGGTTGCCCATCTGTGTGTATATACGGGTGTTTGGCGATACCTAACAAGTAACACAGGGGGCAGCCCACTTTTCTTTATATATAAACTCCGATTAACAAAAATTTAGAACTCTGCTTTTTGGCTGCTCAGAGTTAGACTCAAAAAATAGCCAAAAGATGAAGACGTTTTTAATTTCAATAGTAATTCTAATTTTAGGTGCAACATTGGGAGTTTGTTGTTATTCAACCTATCAACATTTTCAGACAAAGGTTGATGAATCTGTAAAAACAGCGATTACGGTAGAAAAGAGAACAGGCAAACATAGATTGGATATGGAACTTGCCGTTACAGATGCTGAAAAGGATTTTTTTGCTATGATGAACAATTACTTTGATGCTATTGATGAAGCTGTAGAAGACAAACAGCAAGGTCGAAAAACCGATTTCAAGAAAATAAATTTTTTGGAAGCGAAAATCGGTCTTTGGTTTTTATTCAACGAAGATAAAGTACGCAAGGAGCTAATGAGAAAAGAATTATTGCCTTTAGTAGAATACTATGAGCAGATAACAAAAAAATATGGAATAGAAAAAGATTTGATAGAAAATGCTTTGATAAAGATTCCAAAACAGAAGAAAAAGACATCGGGGTTGATTTCTGGACCATATCGAAGCTGCTCAAAAAGCATTTGGGTTGAAAACGGTCGCACTTATGATTCCATAGTTTTTTGCGATTCATACATTTATGAAACAAAAAGAATTGTAAAAAGTGCATCTTATGTTAAGGTTGACCTGAACGACTACTTCAACCCAGAGGAAGCGGATTGGAACGCTACGGAGTTGTATGATGAGGATATTGAGTATTTGCGTAGTAAGAATGTAGAGCATTGCGATACCACTATACAGAATAACAAACTCAAAGGCTGGTATCATATAACGAAGTGGACGGAAACTAAATAATAACATCAAATAGTAATTAAATAACAAAATTATGGACGCATTACAAAGTATTTTAACATTATTAGGTATTACCGGAATAGGCGTAGGAACATTTATTATTTTGCTTGTAGTGGTAAATGTGCATTGGGCTATACTTTCCGCTATTCTTACAGTTAGACGTGGCAGAGATGCTTGTAATTGGTTTTTCTTGACCTTGTTTTACGGAGCGTTTGGACTACTGGCATTAGCATGTTCTAAAACTATTAATCAAGGAGAAGAACGTGAGAATGATACATTGTCAAAAATTCTTTGGATAGCTGTTGTTGTTCCCATAATAGTTGTTAGTACATTAGCAATTGTTATTTCTAATGAAAAACGCCAAGATGATGAGTTAACACGGGAAGTTATAGAGGACATACAGCAAGAAAATGAAAGTCAACCAATAAGAAACGGCGGATTAGGTTCAAGAGATAAAACTTGGCCTTATGAATACTAATGAAAAAAAGCGGAACGTCTTCACAGATATTCCGCTAAAAAGCTCCTCTAATAAGAAATAAAAAACGTAATACAAAAACGCATTTTCACAATATATCTATATTATATTTGCTAAAATAAGAATGTTAATTTGTAAAATAGAAAATGGGAGTGTCCTCACGGATTGCTCCCATTTTTAGTTTCCATATCTTCTTTGTAAATTTGCGTCTGGTAAACATTAAAAAAATCAAAGGATTATGGAAACAAAAGAATTGCAAGCTCAGCTTGACGCTGAAAATCTTGACTTCTTAAACTATATACTTGCGAAAATGTTTAATGTCGAATTGCAAGGATATGTTTATTCAGAAGAAGATTGAAAACCTTCTCTAATATCAATAAAATACCATTCCAAAGTTTCTATATGCGAAATAACTATTAAAAGTAATACATATATGGAACAAGATTTTGTATTGAAAATTGGTAATGAAATTTACCGCCAGATACGTTGTGGGGTAACGATGGATGTTATAATGTCTTGGGGTGTTTCCAAACGCATAGCCACGGTTTACAACGATATGGCTACGCTGGCATTAAGGGTAAGCGGAGTATTACACAAAGGCTGGGTTTACATCAGCTTGGACGAAGGCAGGGATGTTTATATCGTCACACTTCTTTCAGCAGATAAGAAGAACGTTGTCAGTGTGCATGATGAAGTCTATTGCGAGGATTTGGGCGGTTTGATTGATAGCCTTGTCGAACGTAAAACGGAGTGGACAGATGAGGAATATAAAAAGCTGGCTTTGGAAGATAGTGAAAAGAAGTTGAACTAACAATGAAACGGAAGATGGGGAGAAATATTAGAGTGCAGTTGTAACGAATACGATGAAAATTTTGCATGGTTTGTGGATATGGAATACGGCAATTTTTCAAATGCGACAAAAACTGAACGTAATGTACGTACGTGCTGTTACATCGTATCAGTTATTCTGAATCTAAGCAAATTTAAAAGATAGAGAAAGAAGCACATACTGACGGACGTAATAAGGCAAGAATTATAAAAGTAAACTTTTTTAAACACATATGAAGATATACACCCGTACAGGAGATACAGGTCTGACAGACTTACCAGAAGGTCATCGTGTCCCAAAGACTGATGTGCGTATAGAGTTTTATGGTACGGTAGACGAATTGAACTGTTTTCTTGGTATTCTCGTTGCAGATATGCCAATGGGGCATGACCGTGACTTTGTGGAGCGCATACAACATGCTCTTTTTACAATCGGAGTCTCAACAGGTTCCCGAACATCGGTTTACCCACTACAAAGTTCAGATGTTTTGGAACTTGAAAGAGAGATAGACGCCATTGAAAGTTCTCTACCCCGTTTTAATGGATTTGTCCTACCTGGGGGATGTGCTCATGCAGCCCGTTGCCATGTGTGCAGGTCTGTGTGTCGTCGATTGGAGAGACGAATGCTGGCACTGGAATTGGCGGATAACTACAAACCGTCTCATGTTTCGATAAGTTATGTAAACCGCTTGTCCGATTATCTGTTTGTATTGGCGAAAAAATTAAATTATATTGCTGGTGTTTCTGAAAAATTATATGTCATTTCTCGTAAATAATATATTTCATTTACCGTTGGAACGGACATACTTCTATTATCTGATTTTTGCCAGTTGCTTCAGTTATTAAAGAAAAGAGGTTGATTGAGACTGCAACTTATTTATGTTTTAGGAACAAGGCAAAACTTCAACTGCCACTAGACATTGCCATATTTATCTGTGACGCGATGAAGTTCGCCTTTTAACTCAACTTTCACTTTGCGGCTTTGTATAAGCCGCTTCAACTCCTTATTCATAAATTTGTATTGCAGTCCCATATCAGCCTCCATTTTTCAGCTATTAAAGAAAGGAAGGGGTGGAGATTTTGGACTATTTTATTTTAGATGAAGATACGCTTATATAAAGCCACTACTTGCCAACCTTTGTCGGTCTGCTCGTAGTAGCTTCTTACAAAGACTTCTATGTAATTTCTCATATTTGGTGTATTTTGAATAGTCCATATCTTCACTCCTTTCTTTATACCCACCTTATAACAGGCTATTTTATTGAACTATCCGATTTTAAGGATTGTTAGCTGAATAATGTCTGTTTTTATATTTCAATAACATAATTCCCGATGTGCGTAATCAAGGCAGTTATAAGTTGAATATAATCATATTAATATTGGTCAAAAGTAAAAAATTCTGCGTAGGAAGCCGTATATCCTATAAGCGTAGCCATGTTCCGTGGTGACTTCAAGGCAGCGAAGCTCCATTTTTGAGTTGTAACTAAAAATAATAACAATATGAGCTGGTTAAACGATACAGAACAACATAGGAAACGTCAGGTAGCACTGATGGCGAAAGCCTTTGGCGACAGCGACATTCAGAAAGCCACGGGCAATGACGTTTCGGAAGATGAAGAAAAGAAGCCTAAGAAGAAAGCTAAACCAAACAGCGACAAGTCCGACATGTACAAGATGAAAGTCTTAGGATTGCGAAAATTCAACGAACAAGACCAAAAGGAATATATTGGCGTTGAGGACGTGGCAAATTCTTACATAACAAACCACGAGAATGGCGACATCATCATCAGCAAGACCACGGACGGATATTTGGTCAGCAAGTTTCCTATTGATACAGAGAATGAGGAGGGAAAGGAAAAGACCGTTACCACCCTTTCGGAAGCAATAGACGTGGCACTCCAATACCAAGATGATTTAGATAATGCGAAAGCACCCGAACAAATCATGTATAAGGAAACAGAAGAAGATGATGATTCGGAGAAAGGTTTTGATGATGAAATTAATCCTTTTGAGCGTGCCGCATGGGAAGCCAAGCAAGACGAAATAAGAAAGGCTTATGAGACTCTTTGTCTTGATTATGATGAGTTTGAAAAAGCCAAACATCAGGACGGAGATATGCACCCAAATGGTAAATGGGTTTGGCGTGCATCTGCTAATGGGGGCAAGGGTGACTGGCGTGTAGCTAAGACAGGCGGTAGCAAAGCCACCGCTGGCGGTGCTGTCGCACCTACTGCTAAGACGGATGATAAAATTAATAAGGAAGAATTAAAGAAACAATTAAAAGAATTTGATGGGAAATTATTAGCCATTAAGAAAAAGGACGGAATTACAGCAATAGCCGTTCAGTTTCAACCGAGAGATTATTATGCCGCTGATGATTTCGTTAAGAAGCATAAAGAATGGCGTGCTACGACTAATATTGAAAATAATTACGAGTTTGTATATTTGAACAAAGAGGGGATAGAGGCGTTGAGAAAAAAGGGTTTTCAAAATTTACCTGATAAGTAAAGAAGAAACAAATAAATATATAGATATGAACAACAAAATTTTTCAAGACAGCCTGCATACCGCAGAAAAGATAGAGGCGGCACGCAGGGCAAGGGAACAGCAAATCAACAAGGGCATTTCCTATGACGCAACACCGTCCATCGGTTCAGACATAGAGAAAGCCATCCAGTCACAGACGTTGGACGCCAACGGTGGCGACATGGACGTACTCACGCCAGAGGCTGAGGCTTACAAACGCCAGCTTGACAACGGCAACGTGACCGAGACGTGGATTGACCTGCAAATGCAGAACATACAACGGCAACTGATATACTCTCCAACGGACAATCGTCTGTTGCAGTTGAAGAAAGTCCTTTTAGCTAAGAAGAAAGAGCTAAGGACTGGTGAGAAAGCTGCCGTAGAAGCATTGTCTGCCACTCGCAAGGCTAACAGCCTACTCTTATCACCCGAAGATATTACCACTGGCAGCAAGGCACGGGATAAAGCCGTACAGAAAATCATAGACACGCTGACGAAAGAGTTTGGCGAGTTGGAAGCAGACCTCAAAGACGGAGTACACCGAGGTGGTAAGATGTTGACCTACAAGAATGCCACGCTTACTTTCGGACGTGAGAGCATGACCACGCCACTATTGGTAAACATACCAAGCGGTTTCAGCAACCGTGACGTACAGGCGATAAAGAACTGTGCCACGCGGATGGCAAAGGCTTATGGTATGCAAATGCTGTATGGCGAGCGTACCACAGATATCATACTTTGGATAAATCCGATGGCGTATTATGATGAATTTGGAAACTGGCATGACTACGCAGCGGAACAATCATTGAAAAACTTATAATAGACTGTTGTTTCATCTTTACAATTTCCCATAGGAATTTTCTATAAATGAAAAGTCTATGGGATTTTTCTTGTATAACAATTAGCAATTATTAATTAGAAACATAAAATACCTTTTACGCATATGGCAACAAAGAATTTAGGACAGGTTTCGGGGTTACATATTGGGACAACCCCACCGACAAACATTGCACTGATTTGGTACGACTAATTCTTGTTTCAGATTTCTTTATTATATCTATTTTGCTCTTGTCTATATTGTGGCGGTGTTTTTGTTCCAAAGAAGCGGATTCCATAAGAAATGTAACAATATTTGGGTCAACTTCTTTATATGCAGCTAATTCTTGAGGAGAAGGCAGACTACTGTCATCGACAGTTAATGTCCTTTCCAGCTGCTTGCCAACTCCGTCTTGTGTTGAGACTTCTGTTTCCTTTTGTCTGATTTGTTGTTTAGCCATTACTAAATTTTAATTTTCTCCAGGCTGTCTGTACATCTTTACTTACAGCCTTTCTATCATTTATCAGATTTGTTCTGTCGGTGGCATTGGAAGATGTGCCTGAGAAAAGTTCCTTTTTGAATTGGGAAACATTTTTCGATTCTTGTCTATACTCACCGCGAGAAGCCTCATGAAATACGTTGCCTCCATTTTCTATAAAATGAATGACTTTTTTCAATTTGCACATGATAACCTCCATTTTACAATGCAAAGTAAAGAAAAATTTTCTCATCGTCAATATAAATTTGGAATAATTATGCTTTTATTTATAAAATTGTAATTCCATGCCTTATTTATCCATATAATATCTGCTAATATTCCATATTTACATGCTTTCTACGATGATAATGCTTGAATATCTATAACCTGTGCTGTAATATATAGGAAAGCATTGTAGCAATGCTTATTTCTGCTTTTTATCATTTCTGTCTTCAATTTTCTTTATTCCATATTTCATAAAGAAATTGAATCTTTCGGGAAATGCTACATGCTGTTTTAATTCTTTCGCTGGACGTATTTCTACATTCATCGCCTTACGCATTTTCTCAACGGTCATATCTTTGTTTCTTTTCTTCATTTTATCAATTGTTTATATGTTATTGTATGTTTTGCGTTGCAAATTAAGCAATTAAATTTTTCCATGCAACTCAAAGTCCTATGATTGTAGCGGAAACAATATTCATTAACATATCTTTGCAGATGTTTCTTGCTTGTATGGTTATATATTCCAGTCAGACCGCGCTTCATTATACTCCAGAAACCTTCAATATTATTAGTATAGGCATTACCGTTAACGTATTGTCCATGTCCGTGGTCAACAATATAATGGTTGTATAATTTGCTGATGGTCTTATATCCTTGCCATTCATCGGAATAGAGCGTTGCGGTGCGCTTTACGTTACGAAGGATAGGAACGGTAAGGGATTTATAAGAAGTGTTGCGTACAACCTCGCAAATCACCTTTCCGCCACGCTGTAACATACCCATGACGGGAACTTTATCTTTGAAACTCCTGCCCTGCGAATTTTTCACTCTTTTGTTCTTATGACGGTTTTTATTCTTGCCGCCTACAAAGGTTTCATCCAGTTCTACTTCACCGTCCAGTTTTTCTTCAAGAGCAATGTTAAACGCTTCACGGATTCGCTGGCTCATATACCATGCCGTCTTTTGCGTCACTTGAATATCATTTGCCAGTTTGATAGAAGAAATGCCCTTGTTACTGGTAGTTATTTCATAGATTGCTACGAACCATTTGCGCAACGGTACTTTTGAACCCTCAAAGATTGTTCCGATGCGTATATTGAAATTCTTGCCCGTGTTCTTGCAGCGGTACATGCCATCGCCACGGCGGTAAACTTTCGATGTCGAGTCATAGGGTGATACTGGCTCACCGTCACCCCAAAGTTGTTTTTCAAGGTATGCAATACAGCTTTCCTCTGTAGGGAATGCTTGTAGCAGGTCGAACAATGACGTGAACTCACCAATAGTCTTATTTTTAGCCTTCTTCATAATAGCAAAGTTTATTCTTTGCTATACATAACTTTGTTGAGTTTTTCTTTGGGAGCAAAAAACGCCTAAAAACTGTGGATTTTGGGGTCGTGGCAAGCATGACACATTGCTAACTTGCTGTTATCAAATGAGTTTTGCCGAAAGGTTAAACTTACTTAACAAGAAAGTACTGCACTTTATCGGGCAAATTTTGTAACTTTGCAAAAACAATAAAATCGGAATGATTATGAACTTGATAACGCCACCAATCAAAGATAATGTTTTACGATATTTGATGAATTCAGATGAGTTGCCGATAGACATCAATTATGATGAACTTGCACAAGAATTATCTATATCACCAGATATGTTAGGCTTAATTATAGAACAATTTGCCGATATGAATTTGATTAAAGTAACAGAATATATTGGCGGTAGTTTGGTGTACATTACTGCAAATGCGCACGATTTTATTTGCCATGGAGGTTTTGTTGTTCAAGAAGAGATTTTAAAATCCAACATTGAAAAACTGGGATTAGAACTTGATTTGCTTGCCAGAGAGCTTGAGCCAAAGCATTTGGATAGACTTGAAAAAATTTCTTCTTTGGCTACGAATATAGTGGGCGTTCTCAAATTGTTCTCTTGATATACGGTCATTCAGCCAATCTGTAAACAGTTTTAATGGCGATTTGTCTTTGAAGTAAATGCTAATGTTACAAGTATTGTCAAATACAATCTGGTTATTTACTTCAATTTGCCTATGAACCATTAGCTTGCCATTGACTTTTGTCGTTTCTTCAGTAATAACAATATTCGTTTTCATGCCATTTCTTCTATTAAACTTTGTAAGAATTAGAAAATGAACTGAAGAATTAAAGGATTGAAAACGTATAAAATCAAAGATGTAAAAAGGGGCTTCTACTGTTGCCAGTAGTAGAAGCCCCAATGGCGACTGATTACCTGCGTGGCAATCTTCTACAATGTTCTGTCACATGCTCCCATTTACCCAATCTGAAACGGACATAGGAGCGAACATGTACAGGCTTGTCGCAACAGCACTGGACTGTTCTTTTGTTTTGAGACAGAGCCTCACTCTAACAGTTCTAAAAGGAGTGAAGATGTCTGTTATTATGTTTAAACATAATTTTAACCCATAGTTTACCCTTTGAAGTTTGTTAAATATTCAAAGATGCTAATGGGATTACAAAGATACATATTTTTAAGACAACGCATAACTTATGCCTCATCAATGACAAATTCTGCACGTTTCAATATCCGAATGAGTCACACTCAATATCCAACCAAACCACGTCAATTGCTACATTCTGTAATTCGTCTGACGTCTTCGATGGCAGTATGTAGTCTTTTTCTTTTCATATCATTTCTTTTGGTAAACTTTACTGATATGTAAACGAATTATAATGCTATAAATAAAAGATTTATTGTCTTGTATTACATTGAATTTTGTACCGCCATAATGTCATAGCATAGGGATTGGTACGTGATTTGTATGAATAAAGTAATCATAAAAATTAGAGTTATGAAAACAGAAAGATATTTAGAAGAAGATTTTGAAGGCTTTGTAGAGGACTTGATTAAATCGGGACGTTTAGAGGACAAGGAATTTGGTATATCTAAACGGATGTTGGATAAAGGGTATGGTAGTCTGTCTGATAAACAAAAATATGTCTTCGATAAAATGATTGACAGTAACAGTGTTGAGGAATGTAAGAGGTGCGCTTGTGATATACCTTGGTGTGAAATGCTTGAAGCTCTTGACAATGGCGGTTATTGTAACTACTGCCAGCACATGATGGAAAAATTAGAAAATGAATAACAGAATAACGAGAATAATCTAAAAGCAATTCTCGTTATTGTAATTCGCTATTATAAATCAAGCTAAGTGGTGCATCCTATAACTGCTCCACTCCATCGTTATCACCTACACTAAGACATAGGAATACCCTAAATTTTGCAAATACCGCTCTGAAAATGAGAAAGGTTTGTTATCGCAAAATTTAGGGTATTTCTGATGTTGTAGTGTAGGTGATAACGGTGGATGGCGGCTTTTTGAAAAGCGGAACTATAAATTGTTCATATTTGATATATAAAAACATCTTGATTTATGATGAGCTATTGATAAATTCACTAATTTTGCACGGAATTTTATGCTATCATGTGGAAGAAATCATTTAAGCAAACAATAAAGGGTTCAATCTGGAAATATACGATAGGAAGTTTAAGTGCAGGTTTAACAGTTCTTCTTATTGGGAAAAATTTTCTTGATATGACAGTTAAAAAATCTGTCATATTTGGAATTTGTTTATTTATTGCACTGTTTATCTTACGATATGCCTATTTTGTTTTGAGAAATACTATAATTTACATTCACAATGCCTATGTTGATTCCATTTGGGGCAAAGCTATTGTGGACTTAAAAGATGCCTATTCTGAAATTCATTTCATAAGAAAGAAGGAACGATTTAATGATAAGGAATTTGTGGAAACAATGATAATATTTTGTGATACACTAAAAATAATCTTTGACAGGAAAACAAAAGCAAATTGTTGCGTTTCAATAAAAGTTCCTACAACTGAAGATGAGCAATTAGAAACCCTTGAGGTTAAAAATTTATGTCGTGACACACACCATACTAATAGGGACACATCTCAATACATGTCTATTAAACATAGCATAATTGGCAATACTCCATATCGTAAAATTGTTAATAAGATATTAAAAGGCAATCAGAAAAATTTAGCATATGTAAATAATGACATAGAACATACCCCTGATTATGATAATACAAGTATAGAATGTTATTCGGATGGCATTCTTCCTTACAAGAGTGAATTGGTTTATCCTATAATTCCGATAAAAAGCGTTAACTCAAACAATATGAAAATGAAAGGTTTTATCTGCATTGATTGTGACCAGAAAGATAAATTTGATGAAAATAGATATGACATCCCTATGGTACAAGGTATTGCCGACGGTTTATATGATTTATTTGTAAAACGGGATAATAATAGGAATCATGGATAAAGTAGCAATAAAGAATATCGGATTTGAAGTATTGGAAGATACTGGTACAGAAATTGTGTTAAAAAGAGTGCTCAAGCGTCATCCTAATAAAAAGAATAGATATAATGAAGAAATGGCTCTTCCCAAATTATCTGTATCATATTTTGACGAACATGATTTACAGCAACTTCAAAAAATAGCTATCGAAGTAACGGGAAATATAGTGGAAAATCGTAAACAAAAAACCTCTATTTTTGTAAAAGTAATCGCAGCTATAAGAAAAAAACGGTGATTTTTATAACAATATCATAAATTTATAGTGTTCAAAATTTAGTTATTAAAATGAATAAAAAGATGAAATCCACCGTTATCACCTACACTACAACATCAGAAATACCCTAAATTTTGCCACGGCAAACCTTTCCTGCCTCTGAGGTAGTTGCGTGG